>OODU01000008.1_pt1 | contig 198208 bp, 159 predicted proteins | sample 1671171 | NCBI WGS metagenome assembly OODU01 (sample SAMN06348129, study PRJEB24527) | human gut metagenome | biome: human gut; feature: ankylosing spondylitis patient; material: feces | host: Homo sapiens | place: China | collected 2015-10
CTCGGCGTGAAGTGCGCTAAGGAGTACGTACGAAAAGCCCCGACGGCGTAGTCGCGACATCGGGGCGGGAGCTCAGGATAAAGGAAGTACCTAACTCCAAGCGTTACGGTATAATTACCGTGGGCGATTCCCTTTCGACTGTCAGATACGATTTGAATTTCGTTGCGGAGATGCATATGAAAAAAAAAACGATATGTCATACCTGCAGTCTGTCTTTTGTGCGCATGTCAGATGACTGCGGCAAAGGCCGAAGGTTTTTCCCTGACGCAATGGAGCACGAGAGGCCTGTCTCTGGCAGGAGGCATGGTGGGACGTGCGGACGATCCCTCGGCCATCGCCTACAACGCTGCCGGCATTACCCGTTTACCCGGTACGCACGTCATGGTCGGTTATGCCGCCGTTGTTCCCAAGAGCACGTTCGATTTATACGAAAAAGACGGCAGCCTCTCGTCTACGACCACAGGGTCCCATGTTCTGTCCGCACCTTACGCCTACCTAACCCATCAACTCAACGAGCATTTGTGGCTGGGCCTGGGGCTGTTCTCGCGCTTCGGCCTTGACAATGAGTTTCCTGACAATTGGCCGGGACGTTACGACCTGACCGACATCAAATTCCAGACGTTTTCCTTCGTGCCCACGCTGGCTGTGAAGGTCAACGATGCCCTGTCTCTTTCCGCCGGCGTAGAAATCATGCACGCCAGCTTGACCATGGGAAAGCAGATTCCATGCTTCCAACTAGCAAAGGCTGAGGACATCAAGATGACGCTTGACGGCTCGCACTGGGGAGTTGGGGTGCACTTGGGCATTCACATCCGCATGACGGACAAGCTCTCTCTGGGTCTTGCCTACAAGAGCCCTGTGACGCTCCGTATTGATGGCTCAGCCGATTTTTCCCGCGAAGAAAATAATCTGTTTGCTGAAGCGAATCAAGTACCGCATGCTGTCGATACCGGCGTACATGGCAGGGTGCGTCTGCCTGACTCCCTTGCCGTGGGCCTGACCTACTATCCGTTGGACAATCTCAGCTTCGAAATAGGAACCGTCTTTACCCGTTGGTCAACTTTTGATTCCCTGAACATCAGATTTGATTCCAATTTTGAGTCCAACTCCGCCAAAAAATGGCGCAACGGATGGAACTTCAATGCCAGTGTGGAATACGAACCCATGGACTGGCTTGCCCTGCGCGCAGGCGTTTGGCACGAAACACCGGTCACAAACGAAGCCCACGCAGACTTCATGGTCCCGGGACACGGCCGCACGGGCGTCAGTTTGGGCACCGGCCTGCGATGGGAAAACTGGAATCTTGACATTGGCTATGCCCATCTATGGATGCGCGGGCAGGACTATTCAAGTTTTGAGGGCTCCGACTTGGAAAACGGCAAGAGCCATGATCTGTCGGCCAATATTTATTCCGTCTCCATCGGCTATACGTTCTGACATTCAGACGGAATTGAACTAAAAGTGAAGCGGTTGCAGTCTATTGACCACAACCACTTCACTTTGGCTCCGGGACAGGTTGTTCACTAAAGCTTCCAACCCGAACGTATGACCCTGGCTTATTGAGCTCGAAGTGCATTGCACTCGAGAGATTCAGTTGTGTACAGATGCCATCGGTTAGGATCGTGCCCCAAGACGACAATCTCTTTGGTCTCCTGCTTGAAAAGTGGGCGTCCGTTTCGTTTTGGCCTCTCCCACCCGCCGGTTGCATCCGATCCCGCCCTCCGGCCCGTCGACAGTCCGCAATGCATTGTTGTAGAGTGGATTGCATCGGGGAGAACATCATGCATCAGGAAACCATGACCTTTCGGAGGCGCTTTGCGAGTTGGTCCGCAGTGCGCTCTCAAGAAATGCCCTACCCGTCGAACGCATTTCCTGGTTCGAGGTGCCGGAAACGAAAGCCGCCCTCGAAGAGATTGAGACGGGCGGCGGGAAGACCTTCACGAGCTTCAAGGCTCTGATGAAGGATTTGTACGGGAAAGATGAAACGTAAGACTCAGGAGAACTCTCCCCGGCCAACGCTTACGCTTCGTCGGCCGGGTTCTTCTCGATCTTCTCGAACAACCGCCCGCCTTTTTCTGCGGGCGGTTGTTCGTTTATTGACGCCTCACGGAGTTTCCCTCCGGAAGACGAAGCGTTCATCGGAACTCAATGGTATGACGCGTGGCCAAGCCGCAGGTGTTGTTCGGCTGCAGAGCGAACCAGCGGTTCCAGTTGGGAAGGTCCACGCGGAAGGGCTTGCCGTTCGAATCCTTGCCCGTGTACGTCACCATGAAGCGGTCCGGCATGGCGGCGTTCTTGGATTCGTCGGACCAGTAGTAGGTTTTCTTCACGCCCTCGGCCGCGGCGACCGCCTTGTCGACCTCAGCCTTCGTCATGAGCTTTCCGCCGTTGTTGTACTGCGCTTCAACGGCCTTGAGGGCTTCCGCCGTGGGAGCCGCACCCTTCGCAGGCGTTGCGGTCCCGAAGACCACCGTGTTCTTGTAGTCCTTCATTCGGTTCATGAGGTTCTTGGGCGAGTCGGCCGGGAAGCGTCCGTCAAAGAAGTTGTAGCGGGCCCGTTCTTCCGGCGTGTAGGTGCAGATGCAGTTCGTATCGCGCACGGCCGCCTTGTAGCCCGCGGCCTCTTCGAGCTTGAAGCCCGCCTTCGAGGAATCGAGGGCGTAATCGCGGTAGACGAACGCGTTGTTGGCGTTCACCATCAGGGGACGCGCGAAGTAGCCGATCACGATCATGGAGCGCGGCTTCACGACATAGACGTCTTCGTAGCTCATGAAGTCGCGGATGGCTCCTTCGCGGGCCTTTGCAAGGGCTTCGCCCTTGAGCGACGGATCGAATTTCCAGAGAAGACTCCATTCCTTGATCGTGACGAGGCTCTTGTCCATGATCTCGCCGAGACGCTTGATCGTGGCCTTCGTCTTCGCCTCGTCGCCCGTATTGAGGTCGGCACCGCGAATCACCTCGACGTCGGCGTCAAAGGAGATCCCGTAGGAGTCGTAGTAGTTCCAGCCCCAGTCGGCCTGTTCGTTTTCGCGAAGCTGCTTCACCCAGGAAACGGAGACGCCCGTGCCCGACTTCGAAGCGCGCAGAATCTTGCCGGAATCCTTGGCGGTCGTCCCGTAGAAAGTGAAGGTGCCCGTCGCCTCGTCGTAGTCGGTCGTGAGTTCGGCCGTGATGTTTTCGGGCACGTTGTGGTAGGAGGTCGCGATGCCGAACATCTGGCGGCCGCCCTTGATCTTGTGTCCGTCGAAGGTGGTGTCGCCCGTCCAGATGAAGTCGCGCACCATTTCACGCAGCAGCGTCCGTCCCTCCTTCGTGTCGGTCAGACGGAAGGCTCCGGAATGACTTTCTCGCTTCTTGGTCGCGCCCGTGATGGCGTCGGGTTCCGTGGCGCCGTCGGTCGCGGCATAAAGGGAGGAAGTGCCCAATGTCGCAACGGCGAAGGCCAGTGCGACGGCGAATGCGGTCTTATGCATAAAAGCTCCTTTTCGTAGTTGACGACCTCTGTCGACATCTTCGAATGTAGGACCGCTTTCGAACGCGCATCCGTTTTTCAGAGGGGCTTTTGATGCCCGTCAGGGAACGAAAAGAGGTGTTGCTCAGACTGCATCACCCGAAGTTTCGACGACCGCTTTGGCGTCCTCGAGCACGACACGGTTGAGCGCCTCCAAGAAGTCGAGGAAGGTGACGATGAGCGAATTCGGGTTCAGAGCTTCGGCTAGCGACGCATACGCCCAACCTTCCAAAAGCGGCAGGGACCACTCCTTGCACACCTGCACGAGCCGGCGTTCCCGAATGCGGTCCGCAGCGATGGTGGAAGGGCATCCGACGAAAATCCCGCAGCCCGCCGCCGCCCACTCGGCGAGAAAGGACGAATTGTCGGTGAGCATCGCAAAGTGCCGAGGTCCGTCCGCGACCTCGTCCCCTCGTCGGAAGGAAATCGAGCGGAGAAAATGCACGTTAGCGCTCAGAGGGACCTTCCCGAGATCCTCCGGCGCGTCAAAGGGGCCGTGCCGCTTCACGAGGGCGGGCGAGGCCACGCACACTTTCGGATGAAGCGATACGCGGCGAAGATACAGATTGGGATTTTCCTGTCGAAACGACGTGACGATGATGTCGAAGCCGTGACCGAGCTGATCGAAGAAGGAATCGCCCTGACGGAAGGTTTCGATCCAAAAGCTCGTGTCGGGATGAATCAGGCGGAAACGCGCCGTGGCGCGCCAGAGAAAGGCGTTCTGAAATCCGGCCGAAGCCAGGATGTGGAGCTGCCGCTTCGGACGAACGACGCCCTCCCGAATGTCGGCGATCGTTTTGTCGGCGATGTCGAGGAACGGAGAAATCGTTCGCAGTGCGCGCCGACCGGCTTCCGTGAGAACGAGCGACTGCCCGGAAGTGTCGAAGAGCCGAAAGCCGAGCGCGGTCTCCAACTGGGCGATTCTGCGGCTCACGACGGAGGGATCCTCCCCGAACGCCTTGGCGGCGCTGCGGAAGCTTCGAAAGCCCGCCACCCGGACGAAAAGCTTCCAGGCGTTGAGATTTTCCAGAACACCGTTTCGCATCGTCCCCTCCTTATCGGCGGTCTCGAGTGAGTGCAGTCCCGCCGGCCGTCGTCGTTCCACGTCGTGAAGAAGATAACTCAGAATTGCCGCGCCCGTCCCTGTTTCACCGCTGCTTCCGATCGGCTTCCGGCGCCTCAAACCACCCTCCCAAGGATCATTCTCCCGTAAAGAATTCGTAAATCACCCGCATCACGATGATTGTGATGCTGAAGTAGATAAATCCTAAGCAGAACCGATGAAAGGCTTCCAAAAAATTGTCTAGCCGCCGTGAGAAGCCGCATGTGAGGTTCGGCTTCCGATGTCCGAAATCATTCTTCTCTTCAATAATGAGAAAGACTTTGTCTGCGACGGGTTCGTCGGCGATGAATTTGAAGACCGTCCCGCCGTGACCGGCGAATTCAGTGTCGGCGCGGCAAACGACGTGTCCGCGGTCTTTCGAGAAAAAGCGGGCCGTCGCGGCCGCCCCCGCGGTCCCGCCCTCCGCCGCACCGCCGAGCCTCAAGAGTCGGCCGTCGAGGGCGGGCGCGGAATGTCTCGCCGAGTACACGAAATCGGAATCCTCTCTTTTTCTCAACCGCACTCGTCAAAAGAGCCAGGCGAGAATGAGCACGACGAGCATGAGCGCGAACATGAGGCCGATCACCGCATAGACGAAACAGCCGATGGAACGCAGCACGTTTTCCAGCCACCGCAGGAAACGCGGCGTTCGGCTGGGCTCCCGGTGACCGAAGTAGTTCTTCTCTTCGATGATGAGAAAGACCTTGTCGACGACGGGCTCGTCGGCGATGAACTTGAAGACTGCGTCGCCGTGGCCGGCAAGCTGCACGTTCGTGTAGCAGACGACTCGCCCGCGCTGTTTCGAGTAGAAGTAGCCCATGACCGCAGCGCCCGCAGCGCCGCCCACGGCCGCGCCCCCGAGCATCGAAAGATAGCCGTCCAGTTTGGGTTTGGGGTGACTTACCGCATAGACCACTTCGATCGACGTGATGCTCCCGAGATCGAACTCGGGACCAAAAGGCATGTCCGGACCGAGATCGTCGTAGCCGAGCGTATCGGTCTGAAATCGCAGAGTGTTTCCCTGCGGATCAATGAGCATGGCAAGGTACGGGTCGGACATGGGCTGATAGGTTCGAATTGGAAGACCGCCCGGAGCGGCCGCAGAACGACGGCGCAGTTCCTTTTCTTACGTGAAAAGACGCCGGAATTGCGGTCCAGTATACGACGGTCTCCCGGATTCCATTGTCTGTCTTCGGGAAAAACGGAGAGCGGACGGCGATCGCGACGGAGCCTCGCGTTTTCGGCCGCTCCGATTGTCCAAAATGCAACAAATGCGCCGTCCCCGGCGAGATGCCCCGATTTGTTCGTCGGGGACCGACCGTTCCTTTCCGAAGCGCACGCCGCCGGGTTTCGCTCGATGGTCCCCGCGGGATCGGCGGTACGGAGCCGCCCGTCCCGCCAAGGCGATCGAGCGGCCCCGCGTGCCGCAGAGCTTTTTCAGTCGGGCTCCACTTGCGAAATCGCGAAGATTTCCACGCACGCCCCCAGTGCCGAGCGCCATGCGCGCCGCAAGACCGCCTTCTCCGCAGAACGCGACAAAGAGTTCGGAGGCGTCGTTGACGACGCCGGCACCGACCGCCGATGTCGGAAGCGCTTCCGCGCAACCCAAAATCTGCACGCCCCCTTCACCTTGTCGAGGCTTCCCGCTTCAACCTTGAGGGCCGCGAGGATGTTCAGGTCGGAAAGTTCCGCCTCCTTCTTCGCGAGTTCGGGCGTAATGCCGCGTCCCGCGACGCCCGCGGGAACGGAGGGAAGCGGGAAGACAAGGCCGAGACCGCGGAGTTTTTCTTCGACGGTCACGGGTTGTTTTCGGAAGAGGATTCGACGCGGGAGAGTCGAGAAGAGGGTCCCCTCCTTCTTATGACGGTCCCGTCGCCCGAAAAACACGGGCGGCGGCGACATTCGCCATGCCGGAAGCGGTGACGAATCCGATCGTCGCGTAAGTTTGAACGTCCTCCCGGACCCGGCACGTTGTCTCGCAGGTTCTGACTACCAAGCAAGGAACTGACGGGCAAAATCGTCCGTTGCCCCATCGACGCAGTTGAATCCGGGGCGATTGCGCCGCTTGGCCGACAGCGCCGTCCGCACGCTCATACCGAATCCTCGGACGCAACCTCTCGGAACTTCAGTCCGGTTGTAGCCTCACGAGCTTTTGAAACGTGTTTTTCGATCCAATCCGGATGCTCGTCAAGAAACTTCCCGACGATTTCCCAATCGGTTTTTGAAAAATGCGCTTGAGGCCGTTGACCGATCGCTTGTGCGGATTGAATGACGGAAACGGCCCGTTCAAACGCCGCCATCGCGGTAAATCCGCGTATCGTCAAACCCGGACACTCGGCAGCCTCGGCAACAACTGCGTAAGAAGAGGCATTCAAGGCGGTTTCAATTCTTTTGGCGGTCACAGACGACATCGCAAATAACCCCAAGTTATACCGGTCAATCTCGGGTATTTTACAGAACGTGCCGGATGCCAAGCCTGAATATTCCAATGAGGAACAAGGAACTTCGACCCGGCCGACGCTACGCTTTTGGCTGAGGCTTTCGGGTTTGCACCTCGGGCGGGCACGGAATCTTCCGTACCCGGCTTAGGCTTCGCCGGCTTTGACGTTTTGGCCCATATTCTTACGGGCGCCTATCCGATGGGCAAGCACCGCCTCTGAGGGATCGGTCGGCTTCATGGAGGCGCAGTGGAAGGGCGTTGAAAACCTCAACGGCGCCGGCGAAGGCTCCATGAAGCATGGAGGGTAAGGTGCACAACAACTACCGCTCGAACGGGCACGAGCCTCTGTGCGGGCGTTTTTTTCTTGTTTCCGGCGGCCCGGACCGGAACGCCCGCCCTCCCCGTCAACCGCCGGAGAGCCTCATCGGCCCGTTCGAGGTCAAGGAAACGACGCCCGACGGTTCCGCGCACGGGACCGCCGCCTTTTTCAAGTCTTCCGGCGCACAACGGACCGTCAAACGGCATTGGCGGGGACAACGGACGCGACGAGCTCGGGTCCACCGCACCCGACGAGAGCGACGTCGCGGTCTCTTCGGGCGTTGAAAACTCAATGAGACCACAATCTCTCGTTCGACGAAGACGGACGGACACGGCGCTCCCGGAACGAAGTCCGGCCGCGTACGCCGGACGACTCGCCTTCGACAAAGGTAGAAAGCGCGACGGCGTATGACTGAAGAGCCTTCCTTTCCCTTTTTCTCCCCGACAGACACGCGGATTCGGTTTATGCCTTTCAACAAGACTCCCAGGCTTGCAAAATTCTCTTTCATTCAAAAGTCTTTTGATTGAAAGGCTTTTAATTATAATGGTTTCATCCTTCGTGACCGCGGAGTCTTATGTCATGTCCTTCCCGTTTTACGACCGCATCGAAGAGTCCGAGTGGCTCCGCGACAGTCTTAAGCAAGTCCTCAACGACTGCAGCCGCATGCTCGTCATCACCGGCCGACGCCGCGTCGGGAAGACGGCGCTCGTCAATCACGTCTTTGAGGACGGTCGGGTGTCCTATCTCTTCCTCTTCGTGAATAAGGAGATGACCACGCAAGGGAACCTTCAGGCTTTTTGGAAAGACAACGCGGAGGCGCTCAATCTGAAGAACCTGACCATCCAAACCCAATCGTTTTCCGAGCTTTTTCAGTTTTTGTTCGAGCGGGCCGAGTCGCAACCGATGGTTCTCATGATCGACGAATTTCAAAATCTTGAGAGTCTTGAGCCCTCCTTCTTCGGAGAGCTGCAGAAGTACTGGGATCGCCGCCGCAAAAAAACAAAGATGCTCCTGATTCTCACCGGGTCGGTTGCCACCGCGATGCGCGAGATTACGGAGAACATCAATGCGCCGCTCTACGGACGGAAAGACGGACAGTTGATTCTTCAACCCTTCTCCACCGCCACGGTCAAAAAAATTCTGAGCGACTTCAATCCGGACTACACCCCTGAAGATTTGTTGACGCTGCACATGATCGCCGGCGGCGTCCCCAAATACATTGAAGAGATGATGCAGTCGGGCAGAACGGATTCGGCCTCCATGCTGCGTGCCGCCCTGACTCCTTCCTCCTACTTCATCACGGAAGGAGAAACGTTGTTGCGCACCGAATTCAAAGACGACTACGCCCTCTATTTTCAGATACTCTCCAACATTGCGTCGGGAAAATCCAAACGGAGTGAAATTCTCTCGTCTTTCGAAAAAAACAACGTTGAAAGTCAGCTTTATAAACTGGAGAACTACTGGCGGATCATTCGGCGGGAAGAACCGGTCGGCGGCGCCGCTACGAATCGGGGGCACCGCTTCGTACTGGCGGATCCCTTTCTACTCTTTTGGTTCCGTTACATCTATCCCAACCGTTCTCTCATCGAATTCGGCAAAACACGTCGACTTCTGGAACGCGTCAATCAAACGCTCCCCGATTTTGTCGGCAGGCACGTGCTCGAAAGCTATTTCAAGAAACAATTGTGGGAAAGCGGCAATTTCAACGAAGTCGGCTCCTGGTGGGACCGCAAGGGCGAAAATGAAATCGACATCGTGGCCGTCAATCCATTCGACAAAGAGATTCTCTTTGTCGAAGTGAAGCGCAACCGCAGCAAGTACGACGAAGACACGCTTCGCTCCCGGGCGTTCCTCTTTCTCTCCCTCCATCGGGAATATCAAAAATTCGCCGTGAAATTGGAATGCCGGAGCCTTGAGGATCTCTAAAAGATCCGGCCGCTCCGGCGGCAAGACCCTGCCCGGCGCGGCGTCGCAAATTTCGTGTCAGGAGGGAGCGGACGATGAACGACGAAGCCGTCGAGGCGCTTCCCTGCGAGAGAGGCCGCACCGGAGAGAAGGCTCTCGCGGCTCGATTTGCGGGATTTGGAAGAGCCGTTTCCCGGAGGCTCTCCGAAGCGAACCCGCCGCAGGATCCGAAGGGCGAGAGGGATGACGCGGCCGCCGGGGCGAAGAAACGAGGTCGTCGCAAGGCGCCCGACATTCGAAACGGCGGGTCGGCAAAGTCCGCGAAGACCGACGACTGCGGGCTTGAGATCGACGCGCTTCGGGCCCGGAGCGGCGTCTTTACGCTTCATTTTCTCCCGAAGCACGGCGTCCCTTGGGCGGACTCGAGCGCGGGCTCTTCCCCGCGAAGCGCCCCGTCAACCACCCGCAACGGGAGCGCCGGAGCCGCCCTCCCGCGCCCGAGAAGCTCTGCCGGTCAGCTCTCCGAAAGACGACGGCGAAGACTTCGCAGCCGCAGAATCGAGAGGAATCCCGCCGCCGAGATCAGGCCGCCCGCGAGATAGCAGACGGGATAGTCGAAGCCCGCCGCGCGCAGGGATCCCATGAGGAGCGGCCCCGCGATCCCCGCCGCCGAAAAGCCCGCGAACATGATCCCGAAATTGACGGAATTGTGGCGCGACCCGAAGACTTCCGCGGTATAGCCCGGAAAGACCCCCATGAAGGACCCGAACGAAAGTCCCACGGCGACGAGTCCCGCGTAAAAGAGCGCGCCCGCTTCCGGCCCCGCAAAAGCCAGGGCGGCGAGACCCGTAAGCGAGAGAAAAAGCCCGAGCGAGAGCGCGGGGAGCCGTCCGAGACGGTCCGAGAGCGATCCCGCGAAAATGCGCCCGAAGGTGTTCGCCAGAGCGATGATCGAGACGGCGGCGCTCGCTTCGGCCGCGCTCCAGGCCATTTGGTCGCGCGCAATCGTAAAGACGTGCGCGATCACCATCATGGCCGCGATCGCCCCGCACATCAGAAGAACGATCATCGGCGGGAATTCGGACGAGGCGAGCATGGCGCGCCAATTTCGTTCGACCCCGCCGGCCGCGCGCCCTGCGGGCGGCGTCCAGCCGTCGGGAACGAACCCCGGCGGACAGCGCATCGAGAGAAAACCGCCCGTCACGATGACGACGCCGAAGAGAACGCCGAAGATCTGCAGCGCCGACGAAACGCCCGTCTTCGCGATCAGAAGGGACGCGACGGGCGGCACCAGAACCGAGCTGATCCCGTAGGCGGCGGTCGTAAGCCCCCCGACGAGACCGCGGCGGTCCGGGAAGAACTTCATCGTGTTGTTGATCGTGCAGCCGTAGACGAGCCCGAGTCCGAGCCCGAAGAAAAGGCCGTAGGAGAGGACGACCCCCGCGGGCGTCTCGACGGACCCCGTAAGAAAGAGTCCGAGTCCCATGAGGAGCCCGCCCGCCATGATCACGAAGCGCGGTCCGAAGCGGTCGTTCACCGCCCCGCCGAAGATCATGGGAACGGGCCCGAGCCCGTTGGCGATCCCGAAGGCGAGCGCGAGGTCCGCGCCCGTGACGGCGGCGCCCGTGAGGTCCGTGAGACGCGCGGCGAGCGCCGAGCCGAAGACGGACCAGGCGTAGATCGAGCCCGCAAAGAGGTTGATGAGGCAACTCACCGCGAGGAGCCGCCAGCGTTGTTGCGTAAGGTTCATGGAGGGATTTCCGAGGGTTGGCTTGGGAGGCGAAGGAGTCCTCCGCCTCGCGAAGGCGTCAGTCGGCAAGCGTCTCGAGGAGCGCCGCATCGAGCCGTTCGACGGTGAGCGACCGCTTTTGTTCGAGCGCCTGAATGCGGATCCGAACCCGTCCGAGCGCTTCGCGTACGCGTTCGAGATCGGCCGCGACGAAGTCGGGATTGCAGCTTCCCAACGTCGCGCGCGCCCTCACGATTCCCTCGGGCGAAGTCGCCTCCCGAAGCTCCGTTTCGGAGAGCGGAAATTCTTCGGGAAGGCCCGGCGTCCCGAGGTCCGCCCGACAGGTCCTCCATAGGGTCCGCACGTCTTCGTAGGAGAGCGTCGGCGGCGTCACGCCCCTTTCGCGCGCCCAGGTGACGAGGCGGCTCGCAAAGCCGTGTCCGCTTCGAAAGTCGACAGAACCCGAGCGTACGAGCCGGTCGGCGATTTCCTGCGTGCAGGTCCAGTCGGCGTTGAGTTCCGCGAGCGCCCGTTCGCGGTCGACACGGAGCGTGCGCACGAACCCCGCGAAGGTGCGAAGCACGACGCAGGCGTCGTCGGCGAGCGCCTGCATGATGCGCGCGTCGCGCACGTCGGCCATCCCGAGCGCAAGATTCTGCATGCGCAGGAGTACCCCCTGCGCTTCGCCCGTCACGAGCCCCGCGTCTCGGCGAAGATCGTTCACGAGTCCCGGATTGCGCTTTTGCGGCATGGCGCTCGAGCGGTACTCCCCGTTCGTGTCCGTCATGCGGATCCAGGGGTGCGGGCACGCGTACTGCACCATGAAGTCGGCGAGAAAGGCGTTGACGTGCAGCATGGCCGCCGTCACGATCTGCGAGATTTCGAGCGGCAGGTCGTTTCCCGCGCACTGCCCCGCATCGAAGGCGTTCGGACAGGCCCGCGAAAATCCGAGGAGCTCGGCCATGCGCTCCGTGTCGAGAGGCCAGCCCGTGCCGTTCAAGACGGCCGACCCCATCGGACAGAAGTCGAAGCGCTCGATGCACTCGAAGGCGCGTTCGACGTCGCGCCCGAAGACCGCGATCTGCGCGAGCAGATAGTGGCTGTAGAGCGTCGGCTGCGCCTGCACGCCGTTCGTGTAGGCGGGCACGACCGCGCCCATTTCGCGCTCGGCGAGTTCCCAGAGCGCCCAACGGACTTCCGAGAGCGCGGCAAGCAGCTTCGTGAGACGCTCGAGGTTGAGGCCCGCGTTCGCGGTGGCGAGAATGTCCTGACTCGAGCGTCCGACGTGCAGGATGCTTGCGGCCATGCCGGCGCGGCGAAGAAGTTCCGGCTCAAACGCGATGTAGAGTTCCGCGCGCCCGGCGCCGGGCTTTTCTCTTTCGCTTCGCATGTCGTTCAAGGCGTCGGCGAGCTTTCTTGCGTTTTCACGGTCGAGGAGCCCCGCCTCCACGTTCGCCACGACGGAAGCCCTGTTGATGAGCTGCAGCCAGTCTTCGGTGTCGAAATTCACGCGTTCGCCGCCCGGGCCGGCGGCGTCTTCCGCGGCGCTCGGCGCGGGTACGCGCCCCATGTGCATTCCCAGCATGTTCTTAAACCTCCGGATCCAATGCCGAGTGAATCAGGTTACGCGGCCCCGCCCGAGCAAACCGTCGGACGGGACCTCCGGGCCGGCCTTCCGCAGAAAGCCGGCCCTTCTCAAAAATCAGAAGCGGTGCATCAGACCGACGATCGCTTCATGCGCGGAGATGTCGTCCTTCTGCCAGTCGGCGTCCTGCCAGAAGTAGCCGCCCACGGCGTAGACCGAAGTGCGCTTGCTCAGAGGATAAATGTAGCCGAGCCCCAGGTTCGCGCGCTGCATGTCCCGACCCGTCGCGCCGGTATCGTTCTGGTTTTCCGCCTGCGCATACGCAAGCGACATCTTCACCGTGCCGCCCGCGGCGCGGAAGTCGACGCCCGTCGACACCGCCCAGGCGTCAAAGCCTTTCTGCGAAACGCCGCTCTTGAAATCACCCGCGAGCATCGGAGCCACTTCCTTCGTCGAGTAGCCGCCGATCCAGGGGACGTTCTTCATGTACTGCGCCGTGCCGTAGAGCTTGAAGGTTCCGAAGTCGTAGTGGCCGCCCACGAGCACCTTGTAGGCGTCTTCGGCCGAGCGCACCGTGCCGTTGACGTAGTAGTCCTGCCGATTGGCGTAGTCGATGCAGTCCACGGCGGCGGCGAGGTAGAAGCGTTCCGCCGTATAGGTCGCGCCCACGGCCCACCAGCGGTCGGTCTTCGAAGAGCCTTCTTCGGCCGCGTCGTCGCCGCTGTTCTTGAACGAGTACTGGGCGTGGAGCCGCAGTCCCCCGAACTTGGGCGAAATGTAGTTGATCATGTTGTCGTAGCGGGCGTTCGCGAGCGTGCCCGCGAACTTCCAGCCGCCCGTCATGTTGCCCCAGCCGGCGCCGAACGGATTGACGCGGGAATTGAAGATCCCGGTCGTGCCCGACCCCGTCGTCAGGGCCGGAAAGCGCCCGAACTTGATCTGACCGTGGGTCGTCGATTCGATCCCGACCGAAGCTTCGCGTTCGAAGATCTTGTTGCCCGAACCGTAGATCGTGCCGTCGTCGGCGAGGAAGCCCGATTCGAGGTGGAAGATCACCTTCGTGCCGTCGCCGATTTCTTCGGAGCCCTTGATGCCCCAGGTGGAGACGTTGCCGGTGCCCTGTTCGACGGTGCTCTTCGAACCGGCGGCGGCGACGTGACCGGTCGCCGGATCGATCGCGGCGGGGGCCCAGGAGCCCTGGCCCTGCGGACCGCGCATCCCGGCGTTCAGGTCTTCATGACGATAGGTGAGGCCCTGGTCCAAAAAGCCGAAGAACGTGATGTCGGCGGCGAGAGCGGACTGAGCGAAACCGGCGGCGCAGAGCGCGGCCGCGACGGAGGTAAGGCGAAGAGAGAGGTTTTTCATGATGGTTCTCTTGGGTTGAGTGAGTGTGGATGGATGGAAAAATCAAAGGTTCCGGGGTTTATGCGATCCCCGCCGCCCTGCGGCGATCGAGCGTCGGAATGCCGCCCGACACGACGACGGGTTCGAGTCCCGCCCGGCGCACGGCTTCGACGCCGGCTTCGGTGCAGACGATCCGCGCTTCGCGTCCCACCGCGCGCCCGTCGCGAAGGAGGAATTCCCCCTGCACGAAGGAATGGACGGCGCGCTGCGCGACGGGGTCGTAGATCGTGAGGTCGGCGTCGCTTCCCGGAGCGAGCGTTCCCTTCTGCGTGAGTCCGAGCATGCGGGAGGGGAGGTGCGAGGTCTTCACGGCGAAGTCGACCGCGTCGAGTGCGCTGAGTTTCACAAGCGAGAGGCCCGACTCGAGAATGACGTTTCGGGGAATGCCGCCCCCGTCCGTGCCGATCGCGTCGACGAGGAAGGAGCCGTCCGTGCGGCGGCTCTCCGCAAAGAAGGCGCGCGCGGCGAAGGGATTGACGCCGTCAAACGACCCGTCGACGGGTTTCCCGGCGGCCCGGGCCTCTTCGAAGTACTCGAGCCCCGCTTCGCCCGAGACGACCTCGACGTCGTCCTCGCTCGGCACGAGAATGCCGAGACGGTGAGCGAGAACGGCCTTGCGAAGACCGGCTAGGTCCGCCGTGAAGCCGAAGGCGCGCAGATTCCCCGCGAGAATCCCGGACTTGGGCGTCCCGTCGTCGTTGAGGCCGAGGGGGCAGCCGTTTCGCGCCGAGAGATAACTCTCCGTCACGATTTCGGGATGGGCTTCGAGAAGCGCCGCGGCTTCGAGACATTCGTCGAGGACGGGCAGAACCCGGCCGCGGCAGTAAGCGTTGAGATGCGCCATGTGAAGCGGGTGTCCGCCGCAGAGTTCCACGGCTTCGCGCAGACCATCGAGGTTCGAGCCCTTTTCGGTCGTGCCCGCGTGCCAGGCCATGTAGACGCCGCGCTCGGCGGACCGCCGCACCATGCGGGCGGAGGCTTCGGGCGTGAGCGGGAAGTGCCCGCCGAGAAGCTTCACGCCGAAGGCGCCCTCCGAGAGGGAGGCGGTGAGGAAGGCGTCGATTTGCGCCGCGTCGGGATTGCGGTCCTTCACGTTGTGTTCGGGAAGGATCGCGTTCAAGACCGCGATGTTGAGGCCCCGGCCGCGGACCTTCGCCGCGGCCATGACTTCGCCCGCGGGACCGGCCATGTCGACGGCCGTCGTGACGCCCGCCCGCACCGCCATGGCGTGGCTCGAAAGACTCGCCGTGAGGTGCAGATGCGTGTCGATGACGCCGGGCTGCAGGACGAGCCCCTCGGCCGGGAGTTCTTCCCGGGCGGCGCCCGTGATCACGGGCTCGACGAGGGCGATGCGGCCGTTCTCAATGGCCACGTCCGCGACGCGCTGCGTGCGCTGTTCCGGATCGACGACGACGGCCGAACGTACGATGAGATCGAACATGACGCGTTCTCCTTTGGACTCGGCGGACTTAAACCAGGATCAGGGCCGAAAGGACGCAGGCGACGAGCATGCCCGGGAAGAGGCGCTTGCAGACCTGAACCGCGTCGGCGCCCGCAAAGCCCGCGACGATGATGATGCAGCCCGCGAGAGGACTCGCCGTGCGGCCGAACTGACCGGCGAGGATGGCGAGCAGGCCCAGACCTTCCGGTTCCATGCCGAAGCTCGCGGCCGAAGGCGTCACGGCCTGATTGAAGGCCCAGATGGCGGCTTCGCCCGAACCCGTGCCCAGAGCCATGAGGAAGGGACCGAAGGCGGCGCCCCAGCGGGCGAATTCGTTCGAGCCCTTGAGGAATTCGATGAAGGCGGCGACGGCGCCCGTGGCCTGGAGACCCGCGGCGAAGACGCCCGCCGCGACGATGAGGCCGATCACCTGCATGTAGCCCGATCCCATGCCCTTGAAGAAGGCCTTGGAGAGTTCGCCCGGGTTCATGAGCGTGACGAGCGCGATCACGACCGTGCCGATGATCATGGCGGCGACGACGTCGATGCCCGCCTTCGGGAACCAGATCGAAGCGCTCATGAGGATGACGAGCGGAACGAGAGGCGCAACGGCCTTGAGGGGATTCACCTTGAAGGCTTCGGTTTCTTGAATCTGTCCCTTGAATTCGGACGGATCGGCCTTGTGGTCCTTGTTCTTCACGATCATGAGGGCGGCGTTGAGGATCGTGGCGACGAGCACGAGCCCGACGGCGTAGGGAGCGAGATAGGCGATGAAGGCCATCAGATCCATCTCGGCCATCTTCGCGACGTAGATGTCGTGCGCGCAGCCCGGATTGAGGAGCAGCCCCGTCATCGTGCCGCCGCCCACGGCCGCCGCAGCGGCCGCCGGACGAATGCCAGCGCGAAGAAGCAGCGGAATGAAGGTCGCGCCCGCCGTCGCGGCCGTCCCGGCCGCCGACATGATCGCGATGTTGATGAGGAAGGTGAGGATCGTGGCCGCGGGAATGAGGAGCCCGCCCAACTTCTTGAGGGGCGCCGCCACGGCGGCGACGAGATGCTGATCGCACTTCGAAGCGGTCACGGCCGCGGCAAAGCCCATGGCCGAGCAGATGGCGGGAACGAGCGTGGGATTCGTCATTCCCTTTACGAAGGATTGGAAGGCCTTGAGCGGTTCGCCCGCCACGGCGCACATGCAGAAGCCCGCAACGACGAGCAGCATGCGCGTTTCGAGCCGCTTGACAAGACCGACGATCGTCAGAACGATCGCGGCGACGGCAAACCAGATTTGCCAGGTCATGATGAGTTCTCCTTGGGCTGAGAGCCGATGTCTTTTTCGAGAGATTTGCCGGGCGATCCCGCCCGAAGCGGCGAAATCCCGTCAACGGCCTGCAGTATCCGACTTGCCGGAAAAATTGAAAAGGCAACGAATTGCTCCCGTTCGTTGCATGAAACGCAACAAAATCCCCCGCAGACACCCTCCCCTTCCCCCACAATCCGCACTCCGGCATGCAGCATCCGTTGCACGAAAACACTTGCTTTGTTGCTTTTTACGCAATATATTCGGGATAATCCCAGGGTCTAAAGGAGAGAAAATCGTGGCTCGAACGGAGGATCTCCGCGTTTGGCGGATGTTTTGTGAAATCGTGCGCGCGGGCGGCATTCACGCGGCGAGCGACCGTCTCGGGTGCGAACCGAGTACGGCGAGCCGGGCGCTCAAGGCGGTCGAGGCCGAAGTCGGCACGCCCCTTTTCCTGCGCGACAAGCGTCCGCTCGAACTCACCGAAACCGGAGAGCGCGCCTACGAGAAGGCCGAGGCGTTGCTGCAGACCTACGAAGACATGCTCAACGATCTGCGGGGCGACAAAAACCGGCTCTCGGGCATGATCCGCCTGGCCGCGCACGCCGGGATCGGCCCCACGGAAATCACTCCCGGACTCGTTCTCTTTCAGAGTCTCTATCCGGACATCGAGCTCGAACTCCATCAGCTCTCCAACAGCCTTCCCGCCGTGTTCTCGGAAGGAAACTCCAAGCTCGACGTCGCGGTCGGCTACGGCCCGGACACGCCGATGCCCGGCATCGTCGCGAACTACGTGGGCGAGATGCCCTTCATTCCCTGCGCGTCGCCGCGCTATCTGCAGCGAAACGGCACGCCGCGCCATCCGAACGACCTCGTGCGGCACACGGGCGTGCTCCTTCAGACGCCCTCGCGAAACTCCACCGAAACCCTCACGAAGGGCGAGCGCACCGTCAACCTTCTCTGGAACAAGACGCTTCGCTTCAACAGTCTGATTTCGGCGAAGTCCGCCGCCATGCTGGGCGCGGGCATCATTCCCGACATGCCGCTCTATCACGCGTACGAAGCCTTTCGGGACAAACAGCTCGTTCCGATCCTTCCGGGCTGGCGCCGCAAGTCCGCCTCGTGCTTTGTCTGCGCCACGGAAGCCGCCTGGGAGAAGCGCCGCGTCCGGGTCTTCGTCGAGTGGCTCGCCGAACGGGAACGCAATACGCTCGCGAAACTGCGCGAGGAAAATCCGGAATTCTTCGACTGACGACGAGGCTCCCTCGAAGACAAAAGGCCGTCGGTCCGCGGCAACTCCTCCCGCGCCCGTCCTATCTTTCCTTGCCCCTTCAGGACGGCGTGCGGACGCCGGGAAACGATCCGTCGAAGCTCAAAAAGACAGCCGAAGAAGCGGAGCCATGTTCCACAACGCGAAGCCTCGGAAAGATCACAATCGGGCAGATCATAAGGTTGCAGTTTGTAATACGGAAGTTTATAAAATTGCAGTTTATGATCCGCGTAAAGACAAAAGGCGTGCCCCCCGGTGAGCATCGCACTCCCCTCACGGAATTGAAAAGATCGGTTTGATTCGGACAAACGCCCGAAATTGCGATCAAATTGTTAGTTGAGTAACGCCGGCAGGAAGGCGAACGGCAATCTCCAGACTTCCGCCGAGAGCTTCCACATATCGTTTCAGCGTCGAAAGTTTGATGTCGCCGCCGCGAGCTTCAATGCGGTTCACGGTGGGTTGCTTGACGCCCATTGCTTCGGCCACTTGCTTTTGCGTCATCTGTTGCTTTTCTCGAAGCTCCTTCAATTCCAACTCCAAGAGCAGCTTCCGACTTTTGGCAAGAATTTTTGCCCGCCTTTCGGGGGACAAAGACGCCATCACGTCGTCATGCAAAACATAGCCTTCAGGAAGCATTGTTGATCTCCAAATTGGCTTCGGACAAAAAAGCGCTCGAACTCGGCTTCAGCAATGGGGATCATGCGCTCGTAGAAACGCTTATCCCCAGTTTTATCGCCGGCACAATGCACAATCGCCCGTCTGACAGAGGATGTCACGAATTTTGTGTCCCGAGTGACAACAGTCGCCCGAGCCGGCCATCCCTACAAGACAACAAACAAACCGAGACGCAACACAAACGTACTTCTCGCCCGAGCGGGCGATAAAAGACAAAGCTCTGCAATTTGTACCGATTAGGTCGACGAAATTCCCGCCGCCGTCTTCCAAAACGCATCGAGCGGCCCGATGAAAGTCCCGAGGTTCGTCTGATCGAGCGAATTTTCCGCCACGGCCCATCCTTTGCCGCAGACGGAATAGGCGGCGAGAAACTGCAGCGTCGGCCACCAGGTTCGATCGCGGTTTCCGGCCTTCTTCAGAATGCCGTCGTTTCGCATCGACTGATTGAGCCCTTCGGCGATGTGCGCCTTGTTCGAAAGAGACTCAAAGAGATCGATCAGCGGCTGCTCTTTCTCTTTGCCGCGCTCGATCGCGGCCCAATGTTCAATTTGCGAGGCACCGGTGACGGTTGGGAGTCCCTCCGGCTTGTACGGCCCGGCGTTCTCTCTCAACATCCGCAAAAGCGCTTCGCCCGAGCCGGCCGTGAAGCTTGCGGCCGACGTTTTGATCATATTGTCGCACCCCTTCACGGCCCGCCGGTACACGGGATTCCCTTCCACGTCAAAAAGCGCCCGCCAGAGGAACCAGTCCCGCGCGGTGAGGACGGCGTGTTCGCCTCTTTTTTCGTCCACGAGATCCCTGAAGAGGTCGGATTCAAGTTCTTCCAGGATTGCGTCGAGCTCGGCGTCGTCGGCTTTTCTGCCCTTGGGGAGTTCGCAAAGAAGCCGCATGAGCATCCGGTGCGCCAACCAGTTGGGACTCGTCGTTCCGCCGCTCACGTAGCCCTGGAAAAGAAGCAGCCGATCCTGCGCGGGCGTGAGGGACGAACGCTTTTCCGCTTCAGCCCCTTTCTTCGTCCCTTCGGCTTGCGTCGCTTCCTCCTTTATTTCCACTCGGTTGCGGCGGGCGAGAAGGAGAAAGTCCCGGTTCGTGAGAAAGAGGTCGTTCACCGTTTTGAGAGCCTCTGCAAAAGTGAGAAGCGCCCCGCGGTTCTCCCCTTGGCAGAGGTCCCCGAAGGTGTTCCCGAAAATCCCCTCTTCCGCGATTTCCCGATACTCCCGGTCGTCAGGCTTTTCCGCTCCTTCGGCAAAGGCCTTGACAAGGAGCAGGTAGCGCGAGAACTGCACCCGGACCGTCTCGGGGTCGTAGGGCACGGCAGTCAGAGTTTCCTCGATCTTGTCGTCGAGAACGTCGGAGTCGAGGAGCGCCCGATCCGCCCGTTCGGCGGGCACCAACTGCAGCATTCTCGCCGTCTCCCACTCGCGGGCGAAAACTTCTGCCTCGTTTTCGCACCCGAATTTTCGAAGTCCGAAGAGAAGCTTCGCCTTCACGACGTCGATGTCGTCCAAGGGCTTGGCCTGACGGTTCACGTTCGCAAAAAGGTTCGACATGACGACGTCGAAAGGATCCTTGCCGACTTCGTCGTCCTTCTCGAAACGCGTGAGGACTACGCGGAACTTCAGACACGTAAGCCACACCTCGGGCGGCGTTTTGTCAAAGCCCTTGCTCTTGAGGCTGTCAAGAGAGAAGACCTTCCTCTGTTCGTCAGAGGATAAACTCGCCTCCACCGCCTCGTCCGTCTGAATCGGCCTTTCCGCTTCGCCCAGGCCGTGGAAGAGCGGCAGGACGGCCGAATGCACGTCGTCTCCGAAAAACTTCCGGGAACGGATGAGCAGGTTCTGAATGCTTCGCAGACGCTGTTGGCCGTCGATTACGAGGACTTTGTCGGGATGCCGCGAGTGGATGCCGAAGACGAGCGTTCCGAGGTAAAGATCCGTCTTCGACTGCGCCGCTTTGAGAACGGACGAGAGGAAGTTGTCGATCTGCTCCTCTTCCCAGTCGTAGTCGCGCTGCCAGAAGGGAATGTTGAGCGTGGGCTCTCCCTCGGACTCGGCGACGATTCGGCGAAGCTTGTTGTCGGGTCCCGAGAGGAACTCCCGGGCCGTGAAGTCGTAGTGGTTGACGAAAGTGCGGTGCGCCATGGTGCGGTCAGAAACTGAGGTATTGGGAAAGGATCGAACGGAGTTCGGCGAGGGCCGCCGTCTCGTCGGCGGAAGGCATAACGCCGGAGGGGACCGCCTCGCGGCCGCCCGGCATCCGCTCGAGCATCGATTCGAGCGCCCGGGGCCAGACCGTGCCCTCAAAACGGGCCGTCTTCAGGAAACGCCAGAGCGCTCCCTGCGAATCCGAGGAAAAATGCGCGGCGGCGACGACTTCCGGAACCGCGAGCGCCCCCAGGACGCTGCGGCTCTGCGCCTGAACATTGGCAAAGAGAAGCTGCAGCGTCAGAAGCCTCATGATGTCTTCGTCCGACTCGGAAGAAGGGAAACGGTCGCTCCACAACAACGCGACGGCGATCGGCGCTACGCCGAGAAATCCGAAGGTAACGTGAAAGTTTTCCCCTTCATCGCCGATGCCGAGCCAGGACTTTGCCCGCAGAAACTGTTCGGCAATCGCCGCCGGCTTTTTCTCTTCGAAACGGCAAAAGGCCCTCAGCGCCGTTTCCTCCTGAAGCCGCGCCCCTTCGGCGCTCCATTTTTCGAGAACGTTTCCGAAAGCGGCCAGACGGCGGGCCGCCGAAACGACGAGCCTTGCGGGTCGTCGGTCCGGATCGTCGTCCTTCAACAGAGGACGATCGGCAAAACCGTTCTTTTCCGACCATGCCTTCAGGCAGGGCAGCGTCGAGAATTCCCGGCAATAGGCGTCGTAGATCCGCCCGAGTCGGGCCGTCATGCGGAAAAATCCCTCGGCTTCGGGAAAGTCGAGCGGCTCGGCCGCACGCCACGGACGGTCGTTCGACGCCGCGTTTCGCCTCGTCCCTTCGAGCCGCTCAAAGGGAAGCCTGCGCTCCTTGTCCTGACGGGCGATCTCCCGCCACCAGTCGCCTTGACCGAGAAGCAACGCCTGAACGGCCTGCACGAAGCCGCAGCCGAGCTTGTAGCGGGCGTCCTGGGCGGGCGAATCGATGAAGCGCTCGATGGAAAGGCGCTCGCCGGTATTGAAACAGACGGGCTCGAAGGGCCGCAACTCGAAGTCCTCCCCCGCGCATCGGCGAAACCACTGTTCGTACCGGGACTGGCACGCCCAGGTTTGGCGCGGCTCGTCCTTGAGAATCCGCCCCATGTGATGGGCCTTGAGGATCTGTCCTCCGTTCAGGGGCTTCGCGGTCGTGTTGAGCGGTTCGAAGAAGTTCGAAACCGCGGTGTTCGGGCTGTCGCCGGCCTTACGTTCGAATTCCACGACGGAGAAAGTCACGGAAGAAAGCAAAGTCAGTCTTTCTTGCGCAGGGAGCATCGTCAGCGCCGGACGCCGGGAGAGCAAATTGCGGATCTTTCGTACGGTTCGGCGGGCGTGAATGACGCTCTGCAGATTGTGCGGATGAAGGAGCTGTCGAAGACGAGTCGACCGGTTCCGTTCGTCGCCTTCGGCACGTAGGACGACGTCGCCGCACCACTCGATCAAGAGGAGAGCAAAGCTGAGCAGCCGCTGCTGACCGTCCACGACGGTGTTCACTTCCCTTTCCGGCTCGTCGTACTTCGTCGTCTCGACCACCGCGACCCCGATGTCGGGCGCCCCCGTCCCCTCCCCGCTCAACTCGTCGAGAAGGGTTTCGGTGAAGGCCGTCACATGACTCTCGGACCATGCGTAGGAGCGCTGGTAGTCGGCGACGGCGGCGGGATGTCTCTCAAGAAGCCAATCCACAACGGAACGCTTGAGGTCCTTTGGGGTGAATTCAATTTCTGACATGGAGGCAATGAAGGGAATGCGCACAATCAAATAGAAAAACATTATTGAGCGCCCTCCGGAACAACGTCAACACAAGCCCCGGCACAGAAGGGAAAACCCTTCGACACACCTGCCAAAAACCGCCTTCGCGGATCATCGACGCAACACACTTTGGAACATTCGTTCACGATTTCATACAACCCACATAGGGAAAGGTCGAATGACTTTCCTCCCCTCCCGCGACTAGCATGAAAGTGTACGAAGAGCTTTTTCTCTTGACGGGACCGCGCGGCGGATCCCGTTGCCCATACGAGCAAACTCCGCCCGCCCCGTCCCAAAAAAGGAGTTGTCATGAGCAATATTTCCCGTCGTCAATTCTTCGGCTCCACCGCCGCCGTCGCGGCCGTCGGTCTTGCGGGCGCCGCCCGCGCGGCCGACCTCTGCTCCGTTCCCAAGAAGTGGGACCACACCGTCGACGTGATCATCGTGGGCGCGGGCGGCGCGGGTCTTGCCGCCGGCATCACGGCGCTGGAAAAGGGCGCGAAGGTCGCGATTCTTGAAAAGCTCGGCATGCCCGGCGGCAACACCATGGTTTCTGGCGGCGGCATGAACGGCGCCGTCGTGGAGGAAGCCAAGAAGGCGGGCATTGAAGATTCGCCGAAACTTCACGCCGAACAGACGCTCGCCGCGGGCGACTTCCGCGCCGACCCGGCGCTTGTCACCCAGTACGCCGAAAAGATGCCGGAAACGGTCGAATGGTTCCGCAAGCTCGGCGTCACCTTCACGCCCATCTACCAGATCTACGGCGGTCTCTGGCCGCGCTGCCGCAATCCGCAGGGTCAGAAGGGCTACGCCTACATCGAGGCGATGCTCAAGCGCCTGAAGGAATTGAAGGGCGAAGTCAAGACGGGTCACAAGGTGACGGCCGTCATCCGCGAAAATCCCTCGGAAGGCCGCGTCCTCGGCGTCGAAGTCGAAGTGAACGGCAAGAAGGAATACTGGCGCGCCGTGAAGGGCGTCGTCGCGACCGCGGGCGGCTACGCCTACAACGCCGAAATGTGCAGTTACTTCGACCCGCGCCTCACCAAGCTCTCCACCACGAACCAGCCCGGCGCCACGGGCGAAGTGCTCGTCGCCATGCAGGACATCGGAGCGCTTGCGATCGGACTCGACTACATCCAGTGCATCCCGGGTACGGCTCCCGGCTACAAGTCGAAAGGCAATCTCATTCAGGTGATCGAGTACTCGATCTTCGTCAACAAGGAAGGGAAGCGCTTCGTCGCCGAAGACTCCCGCCGCGACGTGATCCGCGACGCGACGCTCGCGCAGACCGCGCAGACCGTCTATCCGCTCACCGACTCGGTAGGCTTTGCCGCGGACAACAAGTTCCAGGGCGAAACGAACAAGAAGGCTCTTGCGGACGGAACGCTCTTTGAAGCGCAGACGATCGAAGAGCTCGCGGGCAAGATCGGCGTTCCCGCCGAAGAGCTCAAGAAGACGATCGCGGAATACAACAAGACCGTCGACACGAAGAAGGATCCCCTCGGCCGTGCGCCGCGCATGCTTGCGCACAAGATCGAAAAGGCTCCCTTCTATGCGGGCCCGATCGGCATGGCGCGTCACCACACGATGGGCGGCGTCAAGATCGACGTCAAGGCCCGGGTGCTCGACCGTCACGGCAAGGTGATTCCGGGGCTCTACGCCGCGGGCGAAGTGACGGGCGGCATCCACGGAACGAACCGCGTGGGCGGAAACGCTCTTGGCGACGCCTTCACGTACGGCCGCATCGCAGGCGAATCCGCCGCCACGGGTGCGTAACCGAGAGGCCGGCGACCGCGCGTCGCCGGCATGATGTTGGGACTCTGCGGGCGACGAGGAAAAACCACGGCCGCCGCCCGCCCGAGATGTTCACGAGGCCGATCCGGAAACGGGTCGGCCTTTTCCGTACCCGGAACATCCGTCCCGATCGCAGGCAAACATAATTTTGGAATCCTCTTATCGTTCTTGAGAGGTCCGTGCACACGTTCCTTCCCCCGAAGATTCTGAGATCGCTCACGAATCACGGCGGACGACGCGGGATTCGCGTTTTTGCGTTGTCGAATGCTCGTTATTCGAAGGATGTTTTCGTTTCTTCCCATTTCGCACCCGACGGGTGCCCCGGAGAAACAGCTACGCGGACGACCAATATTTTCCCTTACTCTTTCTATGGGATACCTGTCATTTCAAACAATAACCGGAAGAGATATTTGCTAAGACTAACGCACTGCGTTAGGCGTAAGCGGCTAGTTTCGCAATCACCCTTTGTGCACCACACGTCGTTCCGTACCCGGTCCTACCATTTTTTGGATTTTCGGCCGAACGGTCGGGAAACAGCGGAAACGCCAAGGGTCCCCGCAAGGGATTTAGAAACGCGAAAGCCCGGTGGTGGTACACCAGGCTTCGCACTATTTAGGAAGCTCAAACGATGCGCGAAAAGCTTACCCTACTTCAAGAGAATTTAGCATCTTCTCCGGAGTACGTCGCGATTTTCGTTTCGTTCGAAGGTGACAACTCGCTCGTTGCACTTCTGTTTCTGGCAGTCATGGTAACAGTGGTCGTCAAGATGCGCGATCGCCAACCCGGTCGCGGGCTTCGGTCCCCGACTGCACGACCGCGTCGTTCGGCTTGCCGACGGCGCGTTTTCCTTTTGACGAAACCGCCGAACCGTCCGACACCGGTTCCCGGAAAAGCGAAAGCCCGGTGGTCCCCGCCGGGACCTCCCCCCGGCCCCCGTCGCAACGCACGACGTCCCCTCTTCCCCCGCCTTACCGAAGCAAAACGGCAACCCATAGTCTCAGACCTATCAAACAAATAACATTTTCAATATTCGACTTATGGACTAGCTCTCCTTAGACTTTAGGCGTAGTTGGTTGCGGTCTCCTCTTCGAGGCGCACCGCTCCGTCATCCCCGACCCCAAGGAGATAAACCCATGTCCGACCAAGCTCAGCTCACCGAGCGCTTCACGGACGTCATGGCGAAGTTCACGGCCTTCTTCGGCAAGCGTCTTCCCGATGACGTTCTCGAAAAGCTCGAAGCCATGCGGCGCGTTCAGAAGAGCGAACTCTCCACGCTCGTCTACGACGCGATGTTCACCGATCTTGAAATGGCGAAGGAACGCAACGTCCCCTTCTGCCAGGACACCGGCGTCATTCAGTACCACATCGAACTCGGCGCCGACTTCCCGATCCGAAACGAACTCGAAGCCTGCCTCAAGGAGGCCGTGCGCCGCGCGACGGTGAAGGCCCCGCTTCGCCACAACGCCGTGCAGATCTTCGACGAGAAGAACACGGGCGACAACACCGGTCACCGCATCCCCTGGATCGATCTGGAAATCGTTCCGAATTCCTCCGACGCCGTGATCTACGCCTACATGGCAGGGGGCGGCTGCTCGCTTCCGGGCACCGCGAAGGTCCTGATGCCCGTCGAAGGCTATGAGGCCGTCGTGCAGTTCATCTTCGACACGATCTGCGAGCGCGGCGTCAACGCCTGCCCGCCGCTCTTGGTGGGGGTCGGCATCGCGGGTTCCGTCGAAGTCGCCGCAACGCTCTCGAAGCGCGCCCTCATGCGCCCCGTGGGTTCGCACAACCCGAACAAACGCGCCGCCGAATTCGAACGCATGGTCGAAGAGGGCCTCAACGCCATCAACATCGGCCCGGGCGGCCTCACGGGCGAAGGCTCCGTCATGGGCGTGAACGTCGAAACGGCCGCGCGCCATCCGTCGTGCCTCGCCGTCGGCGTTTCGGTCGGCTGCTGGGGACATCGTCGCGGTGCGATCCGCATCCACTCCGACATGTCGTACGAACTGCTTTCCTACAAGGGGGTTACGCTGTGAAGACGCATCATCTCACCACGCCGATCAAAAACGAAGATCTCGAAGGGATCGAAATCGGCGACATCGTCTACCTCTCGGGCTACCTCATCACCTCGCGCGACGACGTGCACATGCGTCTCGTGAAGCAGCACCGTCCCCTTCCCGTGGACCTCGCGGGCAAGGCCATCTTCCACGCGGGCCCCATCATGGTTCCCTGCGGCGACGAGTCGGGAAGCGGCTACAAGGTGGTTTCGATCGGCCCCACGACCTCCATGCGCATGGAAAAGTTCGAGCGCGAATTCATCCGCGACACGGGCGTGAAGATCATCGTGGGCAAGGGCGGCATGGGCCCCAACACGGAAGCGGGCTGCCGCGACCACAAGGCCCTTCACTGCGTGTGGCCGGGCGGTTGCGCCGTGCTTGCCGCAAGCAAGGTCGAGGAAGTCGAAGAGCACCACTGGGAAGAGCTCGGCATGCCCGAGTCGATCTGGGTGATGCGCGTGAAGGACTTCGGTCCCATGATCGTTTCGATCGACACGAAGGGCGACAACCTTTTTGAGAAGAACAAGAAGGTCTTCAACGAAAAGAAGCAGCCGATCGTCGACGAAATCAACAAGCACGTCGACTACTTTGATTGACGGAAAAGCGTTGGCCGCGGGTCTCGATTGATCGGCGGCTTCGCGCAAGCGGGCGTCCGGGTTTTCGGGCGCCCGTTTTGCGTTGGGGAGGGAGCGGAATTGGAAACGCTTCGTTCCTCACCCGCGGGCGAACTTTTCCCTTGCAACGTCCTGCATGGTCTTGATGAGAAGACGCGCGGCCTTCGAGAGATAGCGCGCCGGCCGGTACGCCGCCACGACCTTTCTTACGGGAACGGCGGGTTCGATCGAGAAGAACCGCACGCGCTTGGCGGCCGCACTTCGTCTCGCGAGCGTTTCGGTGACGATCGTGGCTCCGAGCCCCGCGCCCGCGAGCGCCAGGGCGGCGGTGAGCGACTCGCTCTCGAGCACGATCTTGGGCGAGGCGCCGGTCTTCGCGATGAGTGAAAGATAGAGGTCGTGGATCTGCTGGCCCGCCCGCACGACGAGGAAGGGTTCGTCGGCGAGCAATCGGAAGGGAAAGGGAGGAAACTCGTCCCCCCGGCGTTCTTCGGGACAGAGGGCGAGCGCCTTTTCAATGAGGGGACTCTTCTCGCTTACGGCCAGAAGGAGGCGCTCCTCATAGATCTCCACCGCTTCGAGGCCCGGCTGCGCAAGAGGCGAGATGACGAGCGAGACGTCGGTCTTCCCCGTCCACACGAAGTCTTCGAGTTCGCGGGTCGTCCCTTCTTCCAGAGCAATTTCAATCCCCGGATGCGCCGCGCTGAAGACAGGGAGCACTTCCGTCAGAAAGAACATCTCCCGGTATTCCGACGCCCCGATCACGACGCGTCCGCGCCCGCCCCCGTTGATGTCCTCGACCGCCCGCCGGCAATCCTCGCGGATTTCCGCGACGCGCCTTTCCGCTTTGAAGAAGATCCGGCCCGATTCCGTCAGGGTAAGGGGCCGCGTGGAGCGGTCGAAGACTTCGGCGCCCAAGTCCTCTTCGATTCGCTGCACGAACTGCGAAAGCGAGGGCTGCGAGATGCCGAGGGTCTGGGCGGCTTTGGAGATGCTGCCGGCAGTGAGGATGGCGGAGAGGTAGCGGTGGGAGTGGGGGTGCATGGGGAGGGGCTAAGAATGTGTGATGAGGTGTTTTGCGAGAGCATTGGCCGTAGGCCGAAAGGTTCTTTGTCGGTGACGCGGGGCCGATCCTGAGCGGAAGAAGAAACGGCGTGTCTGCGCTTTCTCAGGAGCGACGAATTGTAGCATTCGCATTGGAACGCTCGACCCGCACGGGGGAATCGGAAGCGTCGGGACACGTCTAGGGGTGACGTGCACAGAAAGGTATCGGGTCACGCAGTGACCCGCCGAAGAACTGTCTGAAGGCATCAAGTTTCAGGGGTTGAAGAGCGACGAACCATTCTCCTCAGACGTCAAGCGTCCGGCACTCGCAACCAAGGTGAAAGCCTTGGCAATCTTGGAAGAGAAACGGGTTTTCATACCGTTAGGAACCTGTGTCATCCTCTCCGAGACTAGTCAAAAATAAGGAATTCCCGCAAGGGTTGCCTTGTGCTAGGATGGAGGGTGCATTGATCGATGAGCACACCGATCGTAAGCGTTAGACCACCTTATACCCAAAACTCACAAAAAGGACAAAAACACTATGAAATCAACAGGTTACCCCCCCCCAACGCGCACGCATCTCACTACTGAAAAGACTCGGCATTATCTAAAACTAACCAGTGCCATCACTGCAGGTTTTGCCGGGATCCTTGCCGTTGCCAATGTACACGCTGTCGAGCTCACGATCGACGCGGAACATCCCGCTCAATGGCTCTCAATTAAACCAAGCAGTTGGGCGCTGTTGCAAAACAACGAACCCAATGTAGTCAACATCAACGTCTATGACGACCTTTCTGTGAGCACGAACGTCATCCAAGCCGCTTATCAGAAAGGTGTGGACGTTGCCGGAAACAGCATCACCATTCAAAGCAATCGAGAGACACCTTGGTTTACCGGGTTGAAACTCAACGGCGTTCAAGTCGAAAACGGCAACGCGTATAGCAACACGTTAACGATTTCAGGCGGACATTACACCTTCAGAGGTTCCAAGGACGGCATTTCGGCCGCTTATGTTCGTCAAGGTGAAGCATCCAACAACATCCTCGTCGTAAAAGACAAAGTCGATGTGTACGGTGGGCTGCATGGCGCCTACGTTTGGCGTCCGCAAGGAACTCTTTACAACAACGGGGTTAAAATCGAATCGAATGCTTTTTCGAAAGATGAGCTGACTGCCCAAATGGACATTACCGGCCTTTACATCGAAACGGCTTTTGATGCTTATACAGCTAAGGACAATTGGGTTGAGATTACGGGCGGAACCTTTAAGAATCAAAACATTATCGCAGCAGACTTAACTCAACACGCATTAGCCTCTGGCAACATTGTCACCATTTCCGGCGGAACATTTGAAAATACAACCATTTACGGCATTCGCAAAAGTGGAGACAAAAATTCCTCTGCAAACGGCGTCATCGTTACTGGAGGAAGTTTCTTAGGGAAGAACACCATCTATGCAAGTTCCCAGAACACGAGCACTTCCGAAAATCCGGATTTCGTGCATGTTGTAGGGACTGACCGCTCTCTCTCGCTTGCTGGCGTCAGACTATACGGCAACTCAAGAAGTCCAGGATCTGCCCGTCTGATTTTCGAAGACTGCCGAGGACTGGAAACCGGTTCGATTGGGCGCTTCAACGATGTTCTTTTCATCAATACGGAATGGCAGACCGAAGTTCCTGCCGTTACTCTCACGGAGGCCACGATCAATACGGTACGCATCGACCCGGAGAGAGGCTTCAGCGTCAGCCCCGACACGCGCATTCGAACGGGCGACCGAATGACGCTTCTTAAAAGTGAGTATTCGTACTTCGGCTCTAACTTTATGCTTCCTGAGGGCGACAACGAGACCCTGTATACGCAAGCAGGCGTTGCGCGAAAACTTTCTGGAAAACTCTATCAAGCCTCCGAATCAACCGTCGACTTCGAAGTTACCTCTGTTGAACTTTCCGAACAAACAGTTCTTCTCGCTGAAAACCGCGCCGTCGCGGCCGCCTTTATTAACGAAGGCGACGCCGCCCTGAAGGCACTTGACACGCCGGATACACTCGTCGGCTACAGTACTTTCGCCACCGCAGAGGGAGCTGCTTCTGAGTACTCCGCGAACGATGATCTCAAAATCAACGGTTGGCATTTTGCCGCTGGCGTTCAGGGATTAACGAATTTAAATTCAGGCGCTTCGCTCACTTCCGCCCTCTACTTTGAAGCGGGCAACGGCAACTATCGCACGGAAAACAGCTTCAACGGTGAAACATTCAGCGGTAGCGGCGATCTCAACTACCGAGGTGGCGGTCTGGCTGTTCGTTATCGGTTAGCCAGCGACTTTTATGTTGAAGGTTCTGTGCGGGCTGGCGAACTGAAAACGGAGATGGATCGGGCCGTACGTGCCTCTTCTGAGGAACTGCTTGGTTACTCGCTCCGATCTTTCTATTGGGGAGCACATGCAGGACTTGGTCAAATCCTCGAAAACGATGCGTCTACACTCGACCTTTACGGACGCATTTACCACACGGAAGTCGACGGGGAGAACTTCAATCTCGGTGGTGACCGCTTCGTCTTCGGCGATGTGAAAAGCACTAGAACCCGTATTGGTGCAAAAATTCGTTCCAAGGCATGGGGCATCTATGCCGGAGCGGCTGCGGAGTATGAGTTCGACGGTGATGCAAAAATGATCGCTGCAGATCTTGATGCGCCGACCGAAAGTCTCAAAGGACTGTCCATGATGGGCGAAGTAGGTTGGAGTTGGGCTCCCGATACAAGTCCCTGGGCGCTCGACGTCCGAGTCGGAGGTTGGGGCGGAGCTCGCCGCGGAGTGGTCGGTCAAGCGTACTGCGCCTACCGGTTCTGACGAACGAGTATTTTGACGGATCGTCGCGATGCCGGACCTTAATCGAACTGGCATCGTGCGATTCTTTCAACAGCACCCATCGTCACCGTGCTTTTGAACAACAATCCTCTTTCGGAATCTTTCGTCAGTAGGAGATCGGACTGAGTGACACGGACACCAGGAGGAACATCGGCGCCGTCCGGCAACAGAAGATGACGCTAGGGTTCCTGTTCGGTCTCGAACGCACCGCGGGTGGATTGGTTTCGGACCGCTTCAACTACTTCTTCTGATCCTCCCCCGAGAAAGCGGCGTTCTCCTCGTCGACCGAACGCCCGCTTTCTGACCTTCTTGCTTACGGACCGCGTTTCCCGCGCGGTCCGTTTCTTTTCTCCGTCCGTCATCTCTCCTCCTCCGTTGCCCCGCTCGCTCTTTTTGACACCACGGCCTTAATCCGACTTCTCACAATCAACTCTCACGCAACATCTTTCATTCGTTACCAAGAAAGGCACAACGGCTATACTGAAAGCAATTCTTCGAGCTCCGCCCCGACGACCCCGAACATTTTTCTCTCATGGAGGCACTCTTATGCGCTACCCCATCGCCATCGAACCCGGCGACGAAACCCAGGCCTTCGGCGTCATCGTCCCGGACCTCCCCGGCTGTTATTCCGCGGGCGACACGCTCGAAGAGGCGCACGCCAACGCCGAGGAATCGGCCGAACTGTGGCTTGAAGCCGTGCTCGAAGACGGAGGCTCGGTTCCTCATGCTTCGGCCCCGAAAGCCCTTTGCAGGGAACATCCGGAATGGGCCGATTGGATCTGGTCCGCCGTGGAGGTGGACGTTCCGAACGTAGCCGACCGCGGAGCGTAAACCTCCGACGCCGCCCTGACACGCCTGCGCTCCCGCCCAACGCCCTCATGGGAAATATCCAAGCGAAGCCCATCGCAAGCCCGCACGCACGACACCTTCGCCATCGACTCGTACGTCGACGCTGCTCTCCCTCAGATTACCCGGCTCCAAATCACCATCACTTGAGTTTCGATTCCTTTCCCCGTCCGTTCCCGTCCAACGTTCGCGTCGTCTGACGTTCACTTTCCGCGAGCGCCCCCATCGTCCGAAAATCCCCACCGGACAGGGGTACACATCCTTTTTCTCAGTCCCCAAGCCGAGCATCCTGCATTCGTGTGGAAACGTTTGAGAAAGCAGGAAGCGGGGAGAAACGTTAAACGGCTGAGGGGAAGAAAATAGCTTCGGACAGTGAGCAGTTCCGCCAAGAAACCCACTGCCGACATCAGACTCCATGGTTCGAAAAGCGTAACGAAGCACCCAGAGCCGTCACACGTCCTACCCCAGCAACCCGGGTGAAAGCCTTGGAAATTCTGGAGGTTAAGCAGATTTTTTTTACCGTCACGAACCAACAGCATCCTCTCCGAGACTAGTCAAAAATAAGGAATTCCCGTGCAAATCTCCTTGTGCTAGGATGGAGGGCACGTTGATCGATGACCACACCGATCGCAAACGTTTGACCACATTACGGCCAAAGCCCAAAAAAAAGGACAAAAACACTATGAAATCAACAGGTTACCCCCCCCGATCGACAAGCATAACTCTTCAAGCTTTCGCTCTTTAGCTCTTGGCAAACTTTTTAAGCCCACTGCTCTTTCTTTACTTATCGCCTCACTCGCCCTTCCAACCCTCTCCCAAGCTCGAGACTACAACAACTCGGATCTCGATGAAAAAAGTGTCCTTTTTTCTTTGAATGACGACGCCGAGGACATCGGAAACATTGATCTCTCCATAGAAGCCAACGCCCGTAACAGCTTCTATGTCATGACCGTTCTGGGTAGCGAAAAAACACTCGACGACAACGTACTGAACCTTCAGGACGTCCGTGTCTCTCTCATTTCAAAAGGAATCGACAAATCCTATGAGGAAGGCACCTATGTATTGCATGCCGATCAGTATGGTCAGGTAAACATCCTTGGCGACATCGACATTGCTGTTGTTCACGGGGAAGAGGTAAACAAAGGAGAAATCGGTGCAAACGGCATTTATGCCGAAAATTACGGCGTAATCAACTTAGGTTCTGAAGACACTACCACCCGTGTCTGGACGATTTCTGATAAACCCGACTCCATTTCTTCAAAATATGGATCCCAGGTGAATTTCATATCCACCAATAATCAAATCGTCGGATCGATGGACTTGCTTGGCAAAGATCCTGGCGACACATCTTCAATCAAAGGAACTTTTTCTGGAAACGGTTCTTACTGGTTTGGAGACGAGTTTTCTCGTCGCAATGCGTCTACAGCATTAAAAGCAGGCATAAATTGGGGACGATACAATCCTGCAGATGGGGAACTCGACCTTACTTTTGAAAACGGCGCTCAATGGTCTTACCTCGGAATCGTTGCAGAATATCAAGACATTCCCGCGACTGTCGCAAAACGGATCAGCAAGATAACACTTAATCAGGGCGGCATCATCAATCTGTATGATAAAAATCTTGAAGATACCTGGAAAAACATCCGAAACGAAACATTAAATCAAAGTCTCTTTGATGCTCTTACTTCGAACCCTGATTTCGACCTCAAACACGATTATGTTCGCATCGGAGAACTAAACGGTTCTGGCGGAATTTTCCGCATCGATACAAACGGTGAAGACAAGTCCAAAACGGACGTAATCTTCATCGAAAACTCTGCAGAAGGTGGAACGCATCACGTTCAAATTGAAGGTCTCAATACTTTAGGATCCATCACGGAAGACAACACGCTCACCTTCGCCATGGTCTCCAAGGCGGCTAGCGACGCTGGAGTGGCGTTCCACGAAATCGAAAACGTTGAAGGAGACAAACTCTTCAACTACGAGCTCGATATCCGCGGTGTTGAATTTTCGGGAGAAGATGCTGATGCAATAAAATCGAAGGAAGAGTTCAGCAGCGAGGAATTGAGCTCGGTCCTAAATGAAGAATTTTTACAATACGCCTTCCCGCTTTTTGGCATGGAAGTTGGAAGCCTAGCCGACGGCGGTACGCTTTGGGAAATCTACCGCGTCGTCCGCTCAAGTTCCGCTTCGACCCTCGGCATGATCGGCTCGGGCTACGCGGGTTATGACCTCGCAGTCGACATGGACCGCCGCGACCGACGCATTCATGAATCCGTTCACGAAAACGGCTCCGAACAAGGGCTGTGGGTTCGCGTGAGCCACGGGCAAAAGGGAGCCTCGGGCGTTTACAAGAACGACGTCGACACGGTGACGCTCGGCTTTGAAGGCGCTCCTTCTTCCTCTTGGAGACTCGGCGGGTGGTTCTCGTACGCCACGGGCGACGTCGACTATTCGAACGTCAGAGGTACTGCGGACCTCGAACGCTACGAAGCTGCCCTCTATGGTACTTTCCTGTCCGGCAATCACTACCTCGACCTCGTCGGCCGATTCGGCCGTGTTGCGAACGAGTTCGACGTAACGAGCAACTCGGGTGCCCTGCGCACGACGGGCGACTACGATCAGGACTACGCGGCGATTTCCGCCGAATACGGCTACACGCTGCGTGATGCCGCCACCGGCTTCTTCCTCGAACCGCAGCTCCAGATTCAAGCCGCCTATCTGCGCGACTTCGACTACTCGACCGAACGCGGCATGCGCCTTTATGCCGACGACGAAACCAGCGTGATCGGACGTACGGGCTTCCGCTTCGGCCGTCAATTCCGCTCGAACGAATCGACCGGCGAAGCGTACCTGCGCGGCGACGTCCTCCATCAGTTCACGGACGGTCAGTCGGCCACTCTCAAGGCAGACGCCGATCGAATCTCCACGACCTGGGGCGACAAGGACACTTGGGCGAACTTCGGCGTCGGCGCCTTCTGGAATTGGAAGGATCGCTTCTCGCTTCAGCTGGATCTCGAACGCACTGTTGGCGGCGAAACGGTTGATACGTGGCTGATGTCCGGTCACGCTCGCTACTATTTCTGATCCTCCCTCGAGAAAGCGGCGTTTTCCCTCTCCGGCCAAACGCCGTCTTTCTTCCTCTTCATCACGGACCGCTCTTTCCCGGGCGGTCCTTTCCTTATCTTCCGCCGTCACGTCCCCGTCTCACCCGCAGGGACCTTCTCCTCCGACTGATAGAATGTCCGAATCAGCACCGACGGCCACTCCCCGTACCGCCGCCGCAGGAAGAAAGGACGCCCCCATGAACTTCAAACCGCTCGCCCCGTACTATCCGGAACTCTCCGCCCTCGGAGAACACTGCGAAGACCTGATCCGCGACCGTCACTTCCGCGAGAGCGTCCAGGGGATGCGGCAGTTCGCCGAAGGCGTCCTCAAAACGGTCTTCCGCGTCCGGGACGACGACGAGGGTCTCGGGGCCCTCATGCGCCGCGACGACTTCGCGATCGTCGTTCCCTGCAAAACCGCGGCGAGCTTTTCGCTCCTGCAGCGCTACGGCAACAAGGCCTCGCACTTTCAGGTGAACGACCTCCTCACCTCCGTCCCCTACGAGCGGCACTACGAAATCCGCACGAAGGAGGACGCGGAGACCTGTCTTCGCCACGGCTACGACATCGCCCGCTGGCTTCTCTCCTGCCGGGATCCGTCCGCCCCCTACCCCGACTTTCAGCCGCTTGAAACCGTGCGCACGGACGCCAAGGGCGAGAAGCGAAAGATCGTCTTCGACAGACATCAGGAAGAGGCGATCGGCCTTCAAAGCGGACGCCACCTGGTGCTCGCCCCTCCGGGCTGCGGAAAAACCGAGATTCTGACGGAGCGAGTGCGCCGCGCCCTCGAATCGGGCGTCGCGCTCACCGACATGCTCTGTCTCACGTTCACGAACCGCGCGGCCCGCGGCATGCAGGAGCGAATCGTCGAGAACTTTCCCGAGCGCAGCATGGGAGAGCTCTACGTCGGAAACCTCCACCGCTTCTGCTCGAAACTTTTGTTCGAGAGCGAAGCCGTTCCCGAAACCGCCACCATCCTCGACGAAGACGACGCGCGCGAAGTGATCGACTCGCTCGCCCGAGAACGCCTCCTCGAAGACCGCCCGCCCGCGTCGGAAGGGCTTCCCCTTCCGGAAGATCCCCTCCCCGGCTTCGTCGCCGACTTCATTCAGCAGCGCGCGGCGGAACTCCTGCAGAGGGACCGCGGCTTTCCCGAGGAGACGATCCAGCAGGCGCCCGCGCCGGAAGTGAACCAAAGGAATTTTGAACTCCTCGCCGCCTTCGGACTCGTCGCGTACGACGAAAACCGCAATCCGAAGATTGACGAAGACCGCATCGACCGGATCGCCCGCGACTACCTCGCCTACAAGACGTCGCAGGAGTTGCTCGACTTCAACGACCTTCTTCTCAAAGCCTGGCTTTTCCTCACGGACGAGCGCTCCTTCGTGAAGCGCTATCCCTGGATCCAGGTGGACGAAGTGCAGGATCTTTCGCCCCTTCAGCTCGCGATCGTCGAGAAGCTTTGGAACGACAAAGAGCCGTCAAACGTCTGCGTCTTCTTTGGCGACGAACAGCAGGCGATTTTCTCCTTCATGGGCGCGAAGCTCGAGCGCCTTCAGGCCTTGAGCCGCACGCATGCAGTGCATCATCTGCACCGAAACTTCCGCTCGCCCTCGTACCTGCTCGATCTCTTCAACAAATTCGCCGTCCGCGAGCTCGACGCCGATCCCGCGCTGCTGCCGCGAGCCGACAAAATCACCCCGAAGCCCAAGGGAGCGCTTCGGCTTCTCGCCGCCTGCGACGCGAAGGATCAGATCGAGCTTTTGAGCGAGCTTGCCCTCCGCGCGCCCGAGGGCGAGACGACGGCCGTGCTCATGCCTTCGAACGCGATGGCCGACACCCTGAGCGACCGCCTCAAGGAAAAGAAGGTCGAGCACTTCAAGATTTCGGGCAGCGACCTCTTCCGCATGAATGTTTTGAAGACCGCCAAGGCCTACCTCGGAATCCTGAAGGACGACTTTCAGACGGCTCCGTGGGCGCAGCTCATCTCGCGCCTCACGCGAAAGGACACGACTCTTAAAAGCATCCGCGACTATCTCGCGCGCAGATTCCCCAACTACGGTCTTCTTCCTTCGGACCTGCTTCACTATTCGGCGGAAAATCCCGAAGAGCCCATGAGTCTGCTCGACGACTTCACGCGGGCCTATTGGGGAGAGCTCGTCGTCTTCGACACGGAAACGACGGGGCTTGAAGTGGGGCTCGACGACGTCATCCAGATCGCGGCCCGCAAACTCCGGGGCGGCCGCTGTGTGGACACGCTCACGCTCTTTCTGAAGACCGAACGCGAGATCCCGAAGATGCTCGGCAACATTCCGAACCCGATGGCGGAGGTGTACGAAACAGAGAAGGCCCGCGGGTCGCTTCTCCCTCCCGTGCTCGCCTTCAAAAAGTTCCTCGCCTTCGTGGACGACGCTCCGGTCGTGGGACACAACGTCGAATACGACGTGAACATCGTGAACGCCCAGTACGCGGTCCTGAAGGACCGGATGAAGAAGGCCTTCAACGACGAAGTCGACGTCTCCGCCCTCCCGCGCGCCTACGCCCGCGGGGAGCTCTTGAAGCGCTACGACACGCTTCGCCTCTCCTATGCCTTGGAGCGCGTCATCTGCCATGAAAAGGGTTTGAAGCGCCTGCCGTCCCACAAACTCAAGGACCTCATCCGCATCCTCGGGGTCGAGGGCGTGAATTCGCACAAGGCCGACGACGACGTCGCCGCGACCGAAGGGCTTTTGGCGCACTTCTACGGGCTCGCTCGCCCCCTGGTCGAAAAGCAGAGAAAGTTTCTCCTCAAGCCTTCGATCCGCAACATGTCGCAGACCTTGCGAAGCGCACTTTCGGAAATCTACGAAGAGCACCGAAACCTGAGCTATCGCCCGCAGTCCCCCGAAGACCCGGCGATTCTCGTGCAGGTGCTGCGCGAATTCATCGAGAACCTGCCGAACCACACGGAAGCGCAAGACCAGATCGACGAGATCAGGAAGAAGCTTCCGCTTCTCTACGCCTATCTCGACCGCGTGCTGATCGAAAAGGAGAAGAGCCGGACGCTCTACGCGCAGCTGCAGCGCTATCTCGTCCACATCAATTCGCTCAAGGAAGCGGACCTCTGCTCGAGCGACGTCGTGCGCGACCGCGTCTTTCTCTCGACCGTCCACAAGGCCAAGGGCCTCGAATTTGAGAACGTCGTCATCGCCGACGCCCGCGACGGCGTCTACCCCTTCTTCAAGAGTGTCACCCCCGAAGCCAAAGAGGAGGACGCGCGCAAATTCTACGTCGCGCTCTCGCGCGCGAAAAAGACGATCACGATCACTTGGCCCCTTGAGAACGACTGGGGCTACCCATGCCGGGAGTCGCCCTTTTTGGCGGGGATCCGCGAGGACTTCGTGCGGGTGACGGAAAGCGACGTGCTGCAGAACGACGGGGTCAAAGAGCCTCCCGACCGTTTCGAGAATCCCGACGAAGACGATCCGCCCTTCTGACGGTCCGCCCGCCTCCCTGGTTCTCCCGCGCGCACGCAGGTTCTGCCCCCTCCCGAGCGCCCCGCCGCGAACGAAAAAGCCCCGGCGGGGCGTTTGCCGTCGAGGTGCTTTTTTCCCGTAAAACGGGCACACATTTCTCCCAAAGTTGGCGACCATGAGTAAGGCCGGCTTCTGACATACTTCATGCCGCTGATTGGCATCGTCGTGGTTGGCCTTGGCATCTGTCCGCATCACAAGTGGCAAACACGGGCGGATCGCGCTCGGAAAGAGCGAAGCATGGGCGCCCGCCACCGAGCCCTCAAAAAATTAGCGGTCTGGTTTTCACCCACATCTATCCCCGAAGCCCCAAAAATTTATTCGTTTAGCTTTTTTATCTCTCCCGTAATGTCTTCAGGAGCGGAAAGCATGTCTTTCGCATTCTGAGAAGACACGACGCTTTTTCCAGTTTGCTTTTCAACGTCAAGTCTGGCTCTCTTTGCAATGCTGCCACTCTCCTCAGCAATTTTTTTGTGATGCTCGATCGAGTGAGGATCCTGCGCTCTGGTGATTTCCGTCGCGGTGACCTCTGCGAGCGTGGTCAACGCCGATTCCAACGGAGTCATGTTGTCCCGCAAGTTCTCTTTCTTGAGACCTTTCAGAGCTTTGTGCTCCCTTACGGAAAGGTCGAAAGTCCCGCGATGAATGATGTTCGTAAGTATCGCGTACTGCTGATCCTGCACGCCGTGAGCTTTCCATTCGTCAGTAAGCTCATTTCTAGCCTGAATTCCCTGTAATCGTGTTTTGATCCAAGGCTCAGGATAACCTTTCGCCAGATACGTAGCGCGAGCTCGATCGATTGCTTTCTGAGGGTCGACTTCTTCTTCCATTCGCTCAGCCCCGACGCGCGCGAGCCACCTCTTAAACGGTTCTGCCTTCGGAGACGGAATGGACTGAATGATGCGTAAAAGTTGTTCCGCAGTAGCAACATCAGTCAGACGCATTTTGCCGTCGTTCGCTTTCATTCTCAACCTACTACAAATTGTAGTAGGTTGATCCAACTCCTTTGAAATGCGAGACTTAAGAACACTCCAATATCGTTTGGGGTCTACACTAAGCGTCAAAGCGGCAACAACGTCAATCACAGAAAAGAACCACTCTTCCTTCTCCTCGTCCCATGCTGAACGAACTCCGTTCTCTTCGAAAAGCTGAACTTTATCTTTCATTCCAATACCTCCGTCTCAATGGATCAGTTTAGACCCCGGTGTCCCGCCGGTTTCCATCATACCTAGCGCTGTGGCTTGGATCTTCATCCTGTCCTTCCAAACGCCAGGATAGTTGGTAAAACCAACTTCCTCCTCTTCCTTGAAACATACAGTCGACTCGACCTTATTCCGCGCTTCAGTATGCTCCGAGAAGAAAGGCAGATTTTCGACATCGCTCGTAGTCAGCCCGTCGACGGAGAGCGACTCCACCAGTTTGTGCTGATCGTCCGCAGGCAATTTTTGAAACTCCTCGGCACACTTCATGTCTCTCTCCTTTTCTTTTTTTGACCGCGAGAGCTCAGACTAACGTCTTCTTTCCGCCCACGTCAAGCACGGCGTTTCTCATCCGAGACAACCCTTTTCAAGCTCCTAAAGAGCGTTTCCGCAAAGATCATCCTCCTCCTGCGCCGCATGCGCCGGACCACGCGAGAAATTTTTCCCGCCCGTGCCTTCACCGTCTTTTGTCTCCCGCACCTCATCAGGATTTTCCCGATCGTGTGCCTCAAACACGTCAAGTTTTGTCTTTTCGCAAATTACGCGCGTAAGTCCGTGAAAGAGAATCGACCCGTGCGGACGTCTCAACCGCCCGCGCGGACAACTACAGCAAAAAGGAGATTCCCTCATGCAAACCAAGCTTTCCGTCGCTCTTGCCGCGACTCTTGCAGGTTTCGCTCTCAACGCCCAGGCCGCCAACGTCGAGGTTTACGGCCTCATCGACACGGGCCTCAACTATCAGCACGTCGACAGCGACCGTGCCGGTGAGGACGACATCTCGAAATTCCAGATGAAGTCCTCGCAGTCCACCCCGAACCGCTGGGGTCTTCGCGGGACCGAAGAAATCGGTCCGGGCCTCAAGGTGGGCTTCGTGCTTGAAAGCCAGTTTAGCAGCGACGATGGCTCGCTCATGCCCGGCAACCGTCTTTTCCACCGCGCTGCGCAGGTGATGCTGATGTCGGACGACTACGGCACGCTCGTGTTTGGCCGCTCCGGCATGCTCCGCAGCGGCTTCGGCACGACCGGGATCTGGGGCGTGAAGGTGAACCCCTTCAGCAACTCCTGGGGCGACTACATGATCGGATCGAAATACATCATGCCGGGCGGCTTCAAGCCGGGCGACAACACGATCACCTATCAGTCCCCCGTCTGGTCGGGCCTGCAGCTGCACGCCCAGTATTCGAACCAACTTGACGCCGCCGGCGCCGAGGACTGGGAAGAAGAAGGCAAGAACAGCACCGACCGTCAGTGGGCCTTGGGCGCCACCTACACGGGCGGTCCCGTGCACGTCTCCGCCGTGCTCGACTCCGTTCTGTACGGCCGTACCGCCGAAACGGGCGGTTACGACCCCGACGATTCACTCTCCTTCAGCCTCGCCGCCACCTACGATTTCGGCTTCATGAAGCTCTTCGCTTCGGGCATGTACTTCTCCGACATGCTCGCGAGCGAATTCCAGGGCCACGGCGACATGCAGTCGCTCAAAGGCGGCAACGCCATCTCCTACAAGGGCTACAGCCTGCAGTTGGGCACCACGGTCCCGGCCTTCGGCGGCACGGTGAAGGCCAACATCGGCTGGATGGATGCCTCGGTGGATCACCGTTACACGGACGCCGACGACAGTTACCTCGACACGGACCGCATCGGCTTTGCCCTCGGCTACGTCTATCCGCTCTCGAAGAAGGCGGAAATCTACGTCGGCGCCGGCGTCACGAAGGACAGCGCCAACACGAAGGACACGACGGACGGCGACTCGGTCGACCCGATCGCCTACGAAGTCCTCTCGGGCCTCCTGATCCGCTTCTGATCGAATCCCAGCGTTGCGCTGCGCGCAAAGCGCGGCGCAACGTCCGGAATATTTCCGTTCCGCCCCGCGCCGAATCCCCTCGGCCGCGGGTTTTTTATTCTTGGAATATCCGCTTGGCGGCGCATGGAGTGCGCTTTCGCAATTCGCCCCGCGCCGTCGGCCACTTCGGCCGTCTTTTTCATGGCTTCTCTGCGTCCTGCGGCGACGCGGAAGATTTTCCCGGAAGCCTCTCAGGCGCTTTTCGTTGCCCGCAGGAGCTTCGAGACAATCTTCCGTATCGGCACCTGTCAAACGAACCAAGCCGGCTCTTTGGATCCTCCCGCCCCGCATCCGCCTTCTCCTCGACGGGCGGCGTTCGCCGTCAGACCGAGACGGGCGAGTCCTTGGGCACCGGACGGCGATAAAAGAAAACCTCCCGCATCACGAGGACGGGGAGGTTTTCCGATATCTGCAGATCAGACGATTTCAGGCGATTACGCGGTCGCGGCGTTCTTCCCTGCGATGCGTCCGAAGAGGAGGCAGTCGACGATCGACACCGTGCCGAGACGCACCATGCCGTGCACGCCGCCGCAGATTTCGCCCGCGGCGTAGAGACCCGCAATGGGCTTCAAGTCGTTGCCGATCACTTCGGCCTTGGGCGTAATGGCGAGACCGCCCATGGTGTAGTGCACGCGCGGCCAGAGACGGATCGAATAGAACTTTCCTTCGTTCACCTTCGTGTCGTCGAAGATCTTCGCGTTGAAGGCCGGGTCCTTCTTCGCCTTCACGGCTTCGTTCCAGGAAGCGAGCGACGCCATGAACGCTTCCTTCGGGATCTTGTGGAAGTCGGCGAGCGCTTCGGCCGAGTCGAAGGTCTTGACGACGCCCTTTTCAAGCCCCGTCTTCAGCGCTTCCGCCGGCACGTGACCGACGTTGTCGACGCTCACGGCGAGAACGGCGGGATGACCCGTCGCGACGATGGCGTCGGAGCGAACCTTGCGGTTGCCGGTTTCGTTCACGAAGCGCTTCCCGGTTTCCGGATCGACCATGAAGCCGTAGCCCACGACCGCCTCGACGATCTTGGGCGCCACGCCGAAGCCCTTTTCGTCGGGCGAGGTCCAGGGACCGAGCTGAATCCAGTCCATCTGAATGTCGGTCGCACCGATGCGCTGCGCGGCCATCAGAGCGTCGCCGTTGGCACCGGGCTGATTCGTGGATTCGAGCTGCGGCCCGAGACGCGGATCGTGGAGTTTGCGAAGTTCCACGTTCTGCGAGAAGCCGCCGCCCGCGAGGACGAGGCCCTTCTTCACGCGGACGCGCACGTTTTTGCCGCTCTTTTCATCCGGGAATTTGTAGCCTTCCGTGATCACGGCGCCCGCGACTCGGCCGTTCTCAACGACGATGTCGACCAAGCGCGTGCGGTTCTGAATCTTTACGCCGAGACTCTTGGCCTTTTCGACGAGGGGCTTGACGAGCTGCGCGCCGTTGCCCTTCTGATACGCGGCGCTTCGGGGCACCGAGTGACCGCCGTGGAAGGCGAGGCGGTCGAACTTCACGCCGATCACATCGCGCACCCATTCGTAGGTGGGAAGCGCGTTGTCGGCGACGACCCGGGCGAGCTCTTCATGCACGAGGCCGCCGCCCGACTTGAGCATGTCGCGGTAGAGCAGATCGGCCGAGTCCTTCACGCCCGCGGCCTTCTGCAGGTCGCTCCCCGGCGCGGCGATGCCGCCGCCGCAGAGCGCGGAGTTGCCGCCCAACACCACCATCTTCTCAATGAGGAGCGTGTCGGCTCCGGCCGTGCGGGCTTCGATCGCGGCGCAAAGACCCGCGTAGCCCGAACCCACGACGAGAACGTCGCATTCACGGTCCCAGGAAGCGGGCGCTTCAGCCGCATGAGCGGCGTGGGCGGCGCCCGCCATCAGACCGGCACCGGCGAGTCCCAAGACGTTGCGGCGGGAAAGTTTGTCCATGTTTCTCTCCTTGATTGGTCAATGAACGCTTCATTGTCGAACCGATCGTTACGCGCGTAATTTGACGGGACTCAAATGAAGGCGACAAGCAAGCGAAACGACGCGCCGAGGATATGCCGAGAAAGCCCTTGACAAGTAGCCGTGGACTCGTAGCCTTACACCCTCCCGAGCCTCGCGGCGGCGAACGCGGGGGTATGGGGGCGGAGCCCCCAGGCCGGCGGTATGCCTGTTACAAGGCAGCGCCCGTGAAGCGTTCGCCGTACCGGATCGCGAAGAACGCCCCCGCAGCCAAAGCGCGGAGGCGTTCCCGTCGCCCGAAGGGCTTCAACCGCCCCGAGCGACCTCCCTTACCAATCAAGCCCGATTTCAGCACCAGGGCTTCTCGTCGGCGGCGTTGCGGCCGGCGATGCGCCCGAAGACCAGGGCTTCGGCATTGTTGCAGGCGCCCTGATAGATCGGACCCCACATGGAACCGAGCTCGCCCGCGCCGTAAAGACGCGGAATCGTCTTTCCGAGGGCGCTCACGATCCGGGCCTTTTCGTCTCGACGGGGACCGCCCTGGGTGTTGACGAGCGTGGGCCACAGTTCGAGCGCGTAGTAGGGACCCTTTTCGATCGGCGCGGAAACGAGCGGCGCGTCAAAGGCATAGGATTTTGCGGCCTTCTTGACGGGACGGCCAAAGAGCGTGTCTTTGCCTGCGCGGATGTCTTCGTTCCAACGCTTCACCGTCGCTTCGAGCTCTTCGACCGGAACCTTGATCGCACGCGCCAGATCGGCGATCGTGTCGGCCTTCTTGACGAGCCCCATTTCAATTTCCTTTTCGCAGTCCTTCGACCAGGTGTGGTGTTCGCGGTTGATGGCCCAGCCCGAACCGAGGCTGCTCCCGAGCGGCCCCATGCGGAGGGTCGCATGATCAAAGACGAGCCAGCAGGGAATGCGCGGATAGCGATGATTGACGGCGTCGATGACGCTTGTCGCATACATCTGGCAGTGGCCGTCCGTGAGTTCGTTCGCAAAGCGGCGGCCGTCCTGGTCGACCCAGATGTAGCCCGCGCCCTTGATGGAGGCCCCGACGTTCGTCGAGTAGCCGGGATAGCGGACGTCCAGACCCGCGGAGTAGGCGTTCATGTGCCAGAGCTTTGCGCCCACGGACTGCGCAAGACGAAGGCCGTCGCCGGTGTTCCCGGGATTGCCGAGGGCGCCGATCCCGGTGCCCATGGTGAAGTTCATGAGGCTCTCTTGGTCGAACTCAAAGCCGCCCGTGGCGAGCACCACCGCGCGGCGGGCGCGGACCGCGATTTCCTTGCCCTTGTGCTTCGCAACGACGCCCACGACCGTGTCGCCCCTGCGAATCATCTCGACCACGGGCGTTTCCGTCATGTATTCGATCCCGGCCTTCTCGACCGCTCCCTTTAGGACGTCGAAGAGACAGTCGCCCGCGCCCTTCTTGGGACCGCCCTTTTGCCCGCGCACGCGATAGCGCTTGATGACTTCCTGACCAGGGAGATTCTTGAAGCCCGCGTAACCGTAGACGAAGAGCTTGACGTCGTCGCCGAGTCCCGTAACGAAGTTCTTGAGATCCATCACTTCGCGGCAGAAGGTGCGAAGGAGCGCCTCGTCCATTTCCGCGTGCGAATAGGTATAGGTGCCCTTCAGGTATTCGTAGGCTTTCGCTTCGTCGTCCGGGCACATGAAGCCGCCCGCGCTCACGGCGGTGTTGCCGCCGGGCTGCGGCATCTTTTCGAGAATGAGAACGTCCGCCCCCTTCTTCTTCGCCTCGATCGCGGCCGCCGCACCGGCGCCGCCGAAGCCGAGAACGAGCACGTCGGTCGTCTTCTCCCACTTCATGTCGTCGGTCGCCACGCGGGCCACCGCCGAAGCGCAGCTCCCGAGCGCAAGACCCGACCCCATCGCGAACTTGAGAAAGTTTCGCTTCGTCATCGTTGCCGTCATAGTCCCTCCTTTTGGACTGAAGTTCATTGCAACGGAGGGATTCTTGCCCGGCAACCTGCCTAGGTAACTTGGCGAAGGTCAGAACGTCGTGCGATTCTTCGTCGTCGCGCGGATTCGGCTTCACCGCGGCCGCCGCGGAAGACTGCGGAAACGTCGCGCTTCACGCCGCGGGATGCCCGCCGAAGAAGACGCCTCTTCCTCCAAAGGAATACCGAAAACGGACGAACGTTCCCCAAAAAGTATTTCGGAAACAAAAAAGAAGGGAGGCCCGCCTTTGCCCGGCGAGCGCTCCCTTCGAGCGATCGCCTTCCGATCAGGCCCAGGCCTTCTGCGACGCCGCCACGGCGCCCGCCTTGCGGCCGTTCACCAAGCAGTCGAGCACGGCGCAGGCCCCGATGCGCACGGCTCCGTGGATGCCGCCCACGCATTCGCCCGCGGCGAAGAGCCCCGGAATCGGGCGGTCCGTCATCACGTCTTCGACGGCCGTGTCGACCTTCGTCGCCATGCCGCCCATCGCGTGGTGGATCTTCGGCTCCATTTCGGAAACATAGTAGGGTCCGTCGTTCATGGGTTTGGCGGCCTTGTCGAAAGGACGGCCGAAGTCTTCGTCCCGACCTTTTTGCAAAAGCTCGTTGTAGCGCGCGATTTCGGCGCGCAGAACCTTGCCGTCAAAGCCGTAGGCCTTCGCGAGCGCATCGGCGTCGGGATACTTCTTGACGCTTCCCGCGGCGAGCATCTTGTCGAGTGCGCCCGGACGGAGCTTTTCGAGATGCGCGACGCCGTCGGAGTCGGCGATGGAGAGGGCCTTTCCGCCCTTGTTGATGACCGTGAGGAAGCTGTCCGTCAAAACCTTGCGGTCCCCGAATTCGTTCACGAAGCGCTTCCCGTCGAGGCTCGAGACGTAGATCCCGAAAAGCGCACCCGAGATCGACGCGAAGTGGGACGCAATTCCCATGCCTTCTTCCACGGGCGAGCAGTTGGGAAGACACTGAATCCAGTCGGCCTGGATGATGTTGGCGCCGATGCGGCTCGCTTCGCGCCAGCCCTCCGACGTGGCGCCCGGCTGATTGGTCGTCTTGTATTGGGCGCCCAACTTCGGATCGAGCCGGCGGCGGTAGTTGACGTCCGCGCAGAAGCCGCCGAAGGCGAGCACCACGCCGCGGCGCGCCCCGATCGTGCGGCGCTTGCCGGAAGAGGGCTTGCCAAATTCATAGCCTTCGCGCACGACGACGCCCTTCACGCGCCCGTCCGCGTCCCGAATGATGGTGTCGAGAATCGTGCGGCGGCGGATTTCGACGCCGAGCTTCGCGAGGCGCTCGACCGAGGGCTTGATGATGCCCTGCCCCGTGCCCTCTTCCGTGATCATGCAGCGAAGCGCCGAATGGCCGCCTTTGCCCGTGAGATTCGTCTGCCATCGGACGCCCATTTCCTTGCGCGTCCATTCAAAGGTGTCCGCCGCGTCCTCGCAGAGGAAGCGGATGTGTTCGGGGTCGCCGAGGCCCTGACCGATGCGCATCATGTCGGCTTCGAGGGCTTCGGGCTTGTCTTCGATTCCCTGCTCGTGCTGCACGGACGAATTCGGCACGGCGATCATGCCGCCCGAAAGCGAGCTGTTTCCGCCGATGAAGGCCATCTTTTCGACGACCAGAACGTCCGCCCCCGCGAGCTTGGCGGAGAGCGCCGCGGAAAGTCCCGCAAAGCCCGAGCCCACGACCACGACGTCGTGCATTTCGTCGAATTTCGCGGGCATCGGATCGCGGCAGGCGGCCTTCGCCGAGAGCGCCGTCGCGCCCGTCAAGACGCCCGCCGCGGCGGCTCCGAGGAATTTGCGTCGATTGGCGGTGATGGTCATTCTTTTCTCCTTTTCGTTAAGCAAATGACTTTTGAAAGCGAACGCCCCGAAGGACGTCGCCGGTAGCGAAGGAAAATCCTAACGATTTGCCGTCCCCGCGCCCATCCGCACTTTTCCGAGCGAGAAAAGTCGTATTTTTTCCGCAATCCGCTTGGCGCCGTCCGAAGCGCTCTCCCCTAAAAGAAAAAGCGGGCGGCCCGAAGTTTCCCTCGGACCGCCCGCTCCGGCGTCTTCCCGCCCATCCTCGTCCGGGCGACGCCGAACCCGGACCGCCGCGACCCTCGCTATCGAGAACGCGGCGAAACGACGGCACTTGTCAGGGCGTCACAAGATCGAACTTGTGACAGTTGTTGCAGGTGAGAACGCTCTTTTCATGTCCCTTGTGACAGGTCGAGCAGTCCCGTTCGCCGTAGTGATTGAAGTGGGGATTCGGGAGGGCGTCCTTCGTACGTTCGGCCGTCTTGTCGTACGAAACGTGACAGGCAAGACAGGCGTTCTTGCGAACGGGAGCGCCCGCGTCCTTCGAAACGTGACAGGTTTCGCACGCGGCACCGCGGGCGACGTGGCGGTCGGCCGTGGTCCCCGCGGCCTGCACCGCCGTGAGGGCCATGGCAAGGGCCATTGCACAAATGATTCGCTTCATGATTTCTCTCCCAACTCAAGCCGAAGTTTTGTCGTTCGCCATGGTTTGCGCGGCGATGCGTCCGAAGACGGTTGCGCCGCCCAGCTGCGAGCCGCCGATGTAGTTGCCGTAAAAGAGCCCGCCCGCGGCGTTGCCGACGGCGTAGAGTCCGGCAATCGGCCGGTCTTCGTAGGTCATCACCTGGGCTTTGGCGTTGATCTTCGGACCGCCGAAGGTCGCCGTAATGCCGCCCTGGAACGGGAAGGCGTAGAAGGGCGGCTTGTCAAGCGGCTGCGGTTCGGGCAACGAACAGGGCGGATTCATGTCCTTGAGCGTTCCCTTTCCGAGGTGTTCGTTGTAGTCGGAAACGAGCTTCGCGAGGACGCCCTTTTCGATGTCCATCTCTTTTTCCAGCGCCTCGATCGTGTCGGCCTTGTAGACCTTCGTATTCATGTGCGTAAAGCTCTCGAAGGCCTTTTCCGCCTTCGCCCAGTGCGCGTCGATCAGGTGATAGGCCAGGTTTTCCGGCGTTTTCGTGGCGACGGCCGTCGACTTCTGCGTGTACGTACCCACTTCGTCGATAAAGCGCTTCCCGCGCACGTCGATCTCGATCCCCTGCCCGGCATCGATGATGTAGTTCGGGTTGACGTGCGTCGAACCGACGATCGGACCGCAGTGAAAGCTGTCCATATGCACGAGACGGGCGCCGAGCGGCTCGGTGAGCTGCACGTTCTCGCCGTTCACGTAAGGCGAACCGCGCAGCACGAGGCGCGAGAAGGCGCCGCCCATGTAGCGGCAGAGCATTTCGCTGTTGGCGGAAAAGCCGCCCGTCGCGACGACGACGCCTTTTTTCGCGTAATAGTTCTTCCAGCCTTCGTCCGTGCGGCAGCGCACGCCGTTGACGCGGCAGCGCTCGTTCGTGAGCAATTCGACGGCCTTCGTGTTGAAGAGAATCGGGATCTTTCTCTCGCGGCAGACTTCTTCGAGCGTGCGAACGAAGCGGGCGCCGCCCGTTAGTCCCCGTCCGTCCACGTTGTGCATGCGCCAGTTGATGGGCCAGGGCTTGCGGGAGATCTTCGCAAATTTCACGCCGAGGGCCTTGAGCCATTCGATGTCTTCGGCGATGTGCTCGACGTAGGCGTCGACGAGCGCGGGATCGGCGAGGTTCTGCGAGATCTTCATCATGTCGGCGCGGAAGACCTCCTTCGGTTCGTCGTGCCCCTCGGCCTTCTGCTGCGCCGTGTCGCAGGCGGCGATGCCGCCCGAGGCGTAGAGGGAGTTGCCGGCGGGGCATTCCATTTTTTCGAGCACCACGACGTCGAGGCCGAGCGCGCGGGCTTCGATCGCGCAGACGAGACCGCCGACGCCGGCCCCGAGGATCACCACGTCGTGTGCGCCGCCCTCGGCGGGTTTGGGATCGGTTGCCGCACGGGCGGAAGCGGCGAGCGTCGCGCCCGCGCAAAGGGCGACGGACGAACGAAAGAGATTTCTTCTCGAAAACATGGGTTTACTCCTTGTTGATCGGCGGCGCCGGGATGGCCGAGCGCCGATGTCGGAAGTGTACGGGCCGAAAATGCCTAGGCATGTTGCAGGGCAACAAGGAAGCCTCACTTCTTTCGCAGAAGGCCGTCCGCGAAAGCTACACTCTTTCCAACACGCCGCAAAACGCCGAAACCCCATGCCGCCCGCACGTCTTTACGTCCTCTTCCTCCTGCTCTCGGGAGCGACGCCATCCTGCGCCGCACCGCCGACGCCGGCCGTCGAGCGGGTGCCGGAAACCGCGCTTTCGACCGCTTCGTCCGCGGCGCCGGGCTACCGCATCGGCGACCTTCTCGTCGCACCGAAGAAGACGGGAGAGAGCAAGCCGCGTCGGGTGATCCGTCTTCTCATCACGAAGTTTGCGGAACCCAACAGTCACTATCCCGTCGTCCCCGCCACGGCGAAGGCCCTGCAAAAGGCCTTCGGAGAAGACCGCTTCGAAGCCCGCATCTACACGGGCGAGACGGATCACATCCGCGACGCGCATCTCGTGCTGAGTTCCGCGGGGACCTTCGTGCGGGCCCGTTCCTTGGGAGCGCGCGATCTTGCAACCGTCGCTTCGAAGCGGGCCCCCGACCCCAACCGGGCCGAAGGAACTCTTTTCGTCACGCTCAAAAACCGCACCGACATCAACAAGTTCGAAGACCTGCGGGGGAAACGCGTCACGGCGACGGGATCGAACGCCTTTTCCGGCTACCACGTCGGACTCGGCGAAATCGCAAGGCGCGGCGAAGATCCCGACCGCTTTTTCGGCGCCTTCGTCGCCTCGGGCTACGACATGCTGCGCGAACTCAAGTTCCTTCGCGAAGGGCTCGCCGACGTGGCGATGCTGCGCACCTGCGTGCTCGAAGAACTTGCCGCCGCCGGAGGAAAGGTCGACGACCTCCGGCCCCTGCTCGTTCGAGAAAGCGGAAATTCGGTCGCGTGCCTCTCGTCGACCGACACCTATCCCAACTGGACGCTCTTCGCCCTTCCGACGATTTCTCCCGAAGAGGCGCGCCTTGCGGCGCAGACGCTTCTCTCCATGCCGGAACTTCCGGGCGGCATCCACTGGAGCATCGCAAACGACTTCACGGCGGTCGACGGGCTCTACCGGTCGCTTCGCCTCGGGCCGTACGAATATCTTCGCACCTGGACGTGGACGCGGTTCTGGGAAACCTACCGCACGTCCATTCTCGTCGCGCTCACCTTCGTCTTGGGCCTGCTTCTTCACGCCTACCGTTCGGAAAGCCTCGTACGGCGCCGTACGGCCGAGCTTCGCCGCTCGCTTGAAGAGCAGAGGAAGGCGCAGACCCGCGCCCGCGACGCCGCCCTGCGCGTGGAAGCGCTTCGCCGCGCGGGCGCCGTCGGACAAATGTCCTCCATCATCGCGCACGAACTGCGCCAGCCCGTGGCAACCGTGCGCAACTACGTGCAGGGCCTGCGCCGAACGCTCGACCTGCGCGGGGCGCTCAAAGCCGACATTGCCGAAAAGCCTCTTCTGCGGTTGGACGAACAGGCCGAGCGGATCGAGCGCATCGTCGAACGGGTGCGCGCCTACGGGAGAGCGGAAGTTCCGCAACGGCGCCCGGTCGACGCGGTGACGCTCACGAAAAGCGCCGTCGAAACGCTTCGCACGGCCCGTCCGGAAAACTTTCCCGTGACGATTCACTCCCGAGAGCCGAGCTGCACGATTCTCGCCGATCCGCTCGAGTGGGAGCTCTGCGTGCAAAATCTCCTGAAAAACGCGCTCGAAGCCGTGCGGAGCGTTCCCGCCCCGGCCGTGACGATCGAACTTGCAAAACGATGCGTCGAGGGACGCGAAAAACTGTGTTTTTCCGTGACGGACAACGGACCGAGACTGGACGACGAAAGGTTTCGACGCCTCGAAGACGTTCTTTCGAGCACGAAGCTCGACGGCCTGGGGCTCGGACTCTCCATCGTGCGCATGATCGCGGAGGATTCGGGAGGCTTGCTCCGCTTTGCGCGAAATGAACCGACGGGACTTCGGGTCGTCGTCGAGTGGCCCCTGCCGAACGAAAAGGCGCCCGAACTTCCGGAAATTCAAGGAGAAAACGCATGAGAACCCGCCGACACGCCCCGCTCGTACGGATCGTCGACGACGACCGGGATCTGCGTGAATCGCTCGAATTTATGCTCGAGTGCGAAGGCTACGAAGTGAAGAGTTACGCAAGCGCCCGGGAATTCCTCGCCGACGACATGCCTACGCGCATCGGCTGCCTCATTCTCGACGTGCGCATGCCCGAACTCACGGGCCTGCAGCTGCAGGAAATCCTCAACGCGCGGGCGGAACGTCTCCCGATCGTGTTCCTCACCGCGCACGGCGACATCGACATGGCCGTGCAGACCATGCGCGAGGGCGCCTGCGATTTTCAGCAAAAGCCCGTGCGCGCGGAAACCTTTCTGCCCGCCGTCGCCCGCGCCGTCGAAAAGGACCGTCTTCGCCGAAGCGGAGCCGAAGACATCGCGGCCGAAATCGCGGCCTACCGGCGACTGAGCGAACGGGAACGACAGGTTCTGCGGCTCGTCTCGCAGGGACTCACGAGTCAGGCGGCGGCCGAGCGCCTCGGAATCTCCAAGCGGACGGTCGATCATCAGAGAACCGACGCGCTCAAGAAGCTTTCGGTGCGCTCGCCCGCAGAGCTCGCGGGCTTCTTCGAGCGGGTGGAGCATCATTTGGCCGACTCCGCCGGACACGTCGATAAATAAGACGGTTCCCGTTCGGAAACATAATCCGCTTTGTAGACGCCATGATGCGAAAAACAAAGACTCCGAACGCCGCCGAGCAAAACCAAATTCGCGAGGAAGCGACCGTAACGCTTCGCAGGGCGCTCGCCGGCCGTTCCTTTCGCCCCGTGCTCGTTCTCGGTCCCCGAACGGCCGCCCGACGCAAAGACCTGCGCGGACATTCCCGACCTCTTCGAAGAAGCGGGCCAAAACGCCCTTGCGGCGGGAAAAGGCCTGTATCTTGCAGTGAACGACATGGAGCACCTCTCCCGAAAGGAGTCGTCCGTCCTCATCGCGGCACTTCACCGGACAACGCAATCGAACTCAATGAAAACGCCTCTTCGTAAAAGCGAAAGAGGCGCGTGAAATATCCGGGTTAACTTGCTGCGCGAGATACCGATGAACGTACCGATTCATCTCGGGCCCCACAGCCGAAGCTTTTTCGATCGTGTTCTCTACACAACGGCGCAAACTGCAGACTCATAGCCGCTCTTCGTTCGAAACTTCTCTATGGAGTATGGCGGAAACCCGTTCATGAGCTTTCGCGATTCTGTCCGCATTACGATACGGATCGGCGAGCGCCCTTGCCAAATTCTCGAGTTCTTCCCGAGAAAGCCGAAGATCTCTCTTCATGGGAAGTTCCGCCTCCGTTTTCAAGGTCGATACCGCCATCTGATAGATCGCCATACTGGCAAAACCGCGCAACGTCAAGCCCATCTTAGCCGCAGCAGAAGCAACCAAAGCAAACGACTCTTCAGGAACGCTGGCTTCTATTCGTCTAACGGGAGCTGTCATTTTTTCTTTCCTCAACCTTGTTTCACCGTTATATTACTGTCGAATCGACGGTGGATTCGACATTCCAAAGATATATTTATATGAAATCCGTAGGGATGATCTTTGCCCGCCCCCTGGCACTTTCCGGCGGCAAGCCTTGCCGGCCTCCCCTTTCAATCACCCCAAAAAACGCAATTCAAGGTAGCGGAACTTTCGGATAGTCCCGGCAGTAGCCCCGCCAGTCGACCGGACGCTTGAAGCGCGCGGTGCGTTCTTCCGAATCCCTGAGCCACCGCCACACGTCGTCCAGGGCGTCGGCCCGTACGAGAAGCCTGGTTCCGTCGCGCTTATAAACTTCTTCCCTGCGCATCTGCGCGAGGTCCCGCTTGATCTGACTGAGATTCGCGCTTGCGACGCGCGAGAGAAGCTGCGCCGAGAGAGAGGGCTCGATCGCGAGCCACTCGACGCCTCCCTCCGTCACGAGGTCCCCGTAGGTAATGCCCCAGGAAAGCGCCCAAAGGAGAATCCGCTTTCGAACGGGCAAAAGTGCGATCGCCCCGAAACCGATGCGGTCCGATTGAAAAAGCCGATCCAAAAAAGCCGCAAACTCCTCAAAGAGCGCCGTGTCCCGGCGAAGCTCCTCCATGACGGCTTCCTTCGGAGCGACGACGCCTTCTCCCGAGGTGAGAAGAAAGTAGCGCCCGATGCCGGGGAGGCCCGAGAAAAAGCAGTGGTTGCCGCCGATGATGCGGTAGGGGACGGAAAGCGCAATCGCGTCGCTCGCCTGACACGTTTCGCTTCCAAAGGCGCGGCCGCCGAGTCCGCGCGTGAGCATCACGATCGAGCCGTAGTATTCGTCCGAATGAAATACGTATTCCCCGGCATCGAAGTTTTTCACGGCACCCGTTCGGCGAAGGAGCGCTTCGATTCGTTCGGGCACGCGGGGCGTGAGCCAGCAGACGAGCGGAAGCGGCAGTTCGTCGGGAAAACGGCGCTGACGAAGAAGCGCCTTCTGAAAGTCCTCCGTGTCGCGAACGGTCGCCATGATGTCTCCTGCGGGAAAAGAGTGGTCGGCGGCGCTCTTCTCACTATTTTCCGAAGCGCCTGCGCTACGGAAAAGTGTAGTGCTGCGGCCGCGCAAACCGCTATGGCGGAGCGCATGAAGAGGAGATTCCACGCCTCTTTCTAAAGAAGCGCTCACTTCTATGAATCTTCTTCTTACAAACGACTTTTACCGAATCCTTCGCCTGTCATCCCCTTTTTGCCTTCCTCGGGAAAGTCGGGACTCCAAACGGTCTCATTTGAACCTATGCGAACGAGATCTTCTCCTCGAAAATCCTTGTTAAGGAAAGGCTTGCTGGCCGCTCCTCAACAACTTACCCAAGGAGAAAAACCATGAAATGGAAGATGCTCGCCATTGCGGCCGCGGTCACGATGTCGCTGCCGGCCTGGGCCGACAAAACCTACGACGCCGACGTCGTCGTGGTCGGGGCCGGTGCGGGCGGCACGGTCGCCGCCGTCTCCGCCGTAGAGGGCGGTCTCAAGACGATCATGATCGAAAAGAACGCCTTCCCGGGCGGTGCGGGCCTCTTCATGGAAGGCAGCTTCGGCGTGCAGACGCCCTACACCAAGGCAAAGGGCATGAAGTGGACGACCACCGACGCCTTCAACGCGATGGCCTCCTACCATCACTGGCGCATCAACGCGCCCTTGGTGAAAGCCTTCGTCGAACTCTCGGGCGACACGATCCAATGGGTGGAGGACCACGGCGTCAAGTGGAAGGAAGTTAAGACCGCCTGGCGCGACAAGGCCGAGCAGACCTGGCACATCTATCCGTACGCCGGTTCTCTTCCCAAGACCATGGTCGAACTCTTCAAGAAGGAAGGCGGAACGCTCCTGCTCAACACGCCCGGTGAAAAACTCCTCACCCAGGACGGCAAGGTGACGGGCGTCGTCGCGAAGGACACGAAGACGGGCGAAAAGGTCACGATCAACGCCAAGAACGTCATCCTCGCCACAGGCGGCTACAGCTTCAATCAAAAGATGGTAAAGGATCTGACGGGCATCGAAATGACGCCCGTCGGCACGCCCGGCCGCACGGGCGACGGCATCAACATGGCGTTTGAAGTCGGGGCGGTGCCCGACAACATGGGACCCATGATGATGAACGGTGCCTTCATGCCTGCGGAAGGGGAAGCCATCTGCAACGGCGCCAACAAGGAAGTGCGCGCCCTCTTCCGTCAGGGCCTCCTCTATGTCGACGGTACGGGCAAGCGCTTCTTCAACGAAGAACTGACGATCGACTGGCCGACCGCTTCGAACGCCATCGCCCGCTCGGGCGAATGGACCTACATCGTCTTCGACGAAAAGACGAAGGAAGAAATCTCGACGAAGGGAAAGGGCTATCCGAATCCCTGCGGCAACTTCATTCTGCGCGGCCAGCAGGCGACGCAGCTCGATGCGCTTCTCAAGGCCAACGAAGCCAAGGGGAACGTCTTCATCGGCAACACGATTGAAGAGGTCGCGAAGAAGGCCGGCATGGATCCCGCCGCGCTCAAGGCCTCCTGCGACGCCATCACGAAGTACGCGCGTCAGGGCAAGGACGAACAGTTCGGCAAAGACCCCTACTATCTGCGTGAAGTCGCGACTGGCCCCTTCTACGTCGTTCGCGGCAAAATCAACGCGCTCACGTCCCTCAACGGCGTGAAGGTGAACGCCGGCCTGCAGGTTCTCGACAAGAACGACCGCGTCATTCCGGGCCTCTACGCCATCGGGCACGACGCGGGCGGCATGTACGGCGATTCCTACGACCTGAAGGTGGGCGAAGGCACGGCTTCGGCCTTCGCCATCAACTCGGGCCGCATGGCCGTCATGACGATCCTGAAGGACGAAAAGAAGTAATTTCGACCTTTTGAATCGACGGCGTTGCGGGCGGTTTTCCTCGACGGAGAGCCGCCCGTTTTGCGCCGGTCAGACATCCCAAATCGAATGAGCGACCGTATCGGCGGTTAGGCAGCGAGGCTCCTTCGTCATGCAGATGAGCGCCCCGATGCCGCGCTTTACTTCGCATTAAATCGAAAGTATGCCTGCGAGTTAATGCAAAGCGGCATGGTTCCTTCGCTTTGACCTCATTGGTTCACCCACTGCAGCAACGCGGGCAGCGCCTTCTTCGCGTCCTCGACGCCGAGACCGTAGGCGCGCCGCACGTCTTCCGGATCGCGCGAAAGCCGCCCGACGGGAATCGGCCGCTCGGGCCGGATCGAAAAGACGCGTCCCTCCTTGACGCGCTCGTCGATCAGGCGCTGCGTCGCCTCGTAGACCTCGGGACTCTTTTGAAAGCTCTCCACGAACTTCGGATATTTCGCGTACCACCACTTCGCCGCCCAGGCGTCGCGGTCGCGTACGGCGTGTTCTCTCGGATGCGTCTGAATCACGATGTTGTGCGTAAAGCCCATGCGCTCGAAGGCCGCTAGCGGAATGCGGTCCGTGCAGCCGCCGTCCAAAAGCTTCATCCCGCGAAATTCCACGGCGGGTGAGACATACGGCAAAGAGGCCGACGCGCGCAGGCCGTCGATGTCGTCCGTCAAATTCGGCAGCCGCAGGTATTCGGGGCGCCCCGTCTCGAGGTTTGATGCGCAGGCGTAAAAGGCCTTCCCGGAATTTTCGAAGGCTTCTTCGTCGAAGGGCACGAGCCGGTCGGGAATCTCGCGGTAGCAGAACGTCGGGTCGATGAGGTTTCCCGTCCTCACCCAGCGCCACAGACTCCAGAGACGCTCGTCCGCGGCGTAGCGCGTGTAGATTTCGAGACTTCTACCCTTCTGGCCCGATACGAAGGACGCGCCGTGAATCGCTCCCATCGAAACGCCGATCACCCCCGCGATGGGGAGCGCTTCGTCGATGAGGACGTCGAGGACGCCCGCCGTATAGTGCGCGCGAAAACCGCCTCCTTCGAGGACGAGGCCGAGACGGTGCGAAGTGGATGTCGTCATGGGAAACAGCGGAAAAAATACGGAGAACAAAAAGGCCGCCGGAGAATTCCGACGGCCCCGGAGGAAAACGCGGACGGATTACGCGAAGAAGCCGCGCAGACCGTAGGCGAAGATCGCGACGATCACGACCGGAATGACGTAGCGCACGAGCGCGTACCAGAGGCCCGTGGACTTGTGGATCATCGTGCCGTTGTTGTCGATTTCGGCGACGGCGTTTTGCTTCATGACCCAGCCCACGTAGAGCGTGGCGCCCAAAGCCGTAATGACGAAGCAGATGTTGCCGCTCACGAAGTCGAAGGCGTCGAAGATGTTGCGGTCGAGAAAGCGCACGTCGCGCCAGGGACCGTAGGCCATGACGCAGGGGATGTTCCCGAAGACGAAGACGCCGCCCAGAACCCAGTTGATCGCGCGGTGGAGCAGAATCCGGTGGCGCTCGAAGAGCACGCTGATGATCACCTGATAGATGGTGAGCGACGTCGTGAGCGCCGCGATGATGAGGAGAAGGAAGAAGACCACGGCGAAGAAGTTGCCGCAGAACATCTGCGAGAAGGCGATCGGAAGCGACTTGAAGACGAGCGAGGGACCCGAATCGGGCGCGAGGTGGGCGCTGAAGAGGGACGGGAAGATCATGAAGCCCGCCATGACGGCGACGAGCGTGTTGATGATCCCGGTGATGACGGCGGTCTTCACCATGTCTTCCTTTTGGCTCAGGTGCGAGGAGAGCGTGATCATCACGCCGAAGCCGAGCGACAACGCAAAGAAGACCTGTCCCAAAACGTCGAGAAGGAGTTTCGGGGTGATCTTCGAGAAGTCGGGCATGAGGTAGAAGCGGATGCCTTCCGCCGCGTTCTCGAGCGTGAGATTGCGCAGCACCATGACGAGTAGGCACAAAAAGAGCATCGGCATCAGGTATTTCACCGACTTTTCAATCCCTTCGATCACGCCCTTTCTCAAAATCACCCAGTTGATGAGGACGAAGACGAAGGTGAAGCACGCGATCGCAAAGGGAGAGTTTTCGATTTTGTCGGCGTAAAAGGCTTCCGTCACTTCCTTCGTGACGGGGCTCGAAAGATCGAGACCGCCCGCAAAGCCCGCGGCTCCCAAGAGAATGTGCCAGATGTAGGAGATGACCCAGCCGCCGATCACCATGTAGTAGGCGAGAATCCCGAAGGCCCCCAAGAGTCCCGTGTAGCCGAAGATCTTCCAGAGGGCGCTCGGCTTCTTGCCGTCGGAGATTCCTGCGCGCACGAAGGCGTCGACGCTGTTGGCCTGGCCGCGCCGGCCGATGACGTTTTCGACGAGGATGATCGGGATGCCCACGAGCAGCATCACGAGACAGAAGGTGAGCACGTAGGCGCCGCCGCCGTTTTCACCCACGAGATACGGAAAGCGCCAGGTGGCGCCGAAACCGATGGTCGCGCCCGCGACCGTGAGAATGTACGTCAAACGGCTCGACCAGGTTTGGCGTTCGCTCATAAGGATTCTCCAGAGTTATAGGTTGTTGTCGGTATGCACGAGAATCCACGCGGGTCGCGACGAATCGCCGTGAGGGAGGGCGATGCGGCCGGTGCGTCCTCTTCGGGGGATGCGGTCGCCCGGCTTTCTGGTGCACGGAGACGTCGGGCCGGCGCCGAGCGGAAAGGGACCGTCCGCGCAGGCTCGAGACTCGAAAATTGTCATTGTAGACCGATCCATTCTACCGCAAGGTGTTTTCCCATCCCTCAAAACCCCGCTCTGATTCCGGCGAAGAACCGCGCCGAACCGAATTACCGTCTTTTCGGCTCGCTTTTCTTCATGACGAGACAGAGACTTAGCCTGAATTTTTCGTCCCTTTGATTCAGCGAGAGGAGGCAGTGCCAACGCGGGCCGCTCGAATGACACCGTGCTGCCTATTCCTTGCTTGCGTAAAAGAAATCATTCGCAACTTACGCATCAGCAGCGTTCCTGCTCCGATTTCCTCCCGCCTCGACTCCGTCTTTCCGCGTCCGTTTCTCCCCTGTCGATACACGAATCACGACCTTATCGAAGAGCATGTCGCAGCGGGACTGCCGGAGCGTGAAGATTTCAATAATGCGCGGGAACTCAACAAACGGCGCCAATGTGTTTCATCCCAAGCGAGATAAGATCTTCAACACAGACCAATCTCACTTGGAATCTCGTGTCGGCTAGGGAAAATCACAAATTTGCGACTTTTTGCGATTTTTTGTTCCCGTGATATAGTTTTCTCATTGTTGGACCAAACCTTCGGGTTCTATCTGTGCAACCGGATCAGATTGGAATCATGAACCTTCTCGATGCAACCTGCCGCATGACCCACGCCGCCCTTTTTCGTCACCTCCGACTGCTGGCCCAACGGGCCGGACTGGGGACGGCGTCCGATGCGGGCGGCCGCGCCCCCACACCTCACGCCGCGCTTTCCTTTGCGCTCCTCCCCGAAGCCGCAGATTGTCAGACTTCCTCCCGCTCGCCCTCCGAGCCCGACAGTTCGAAGGCGCTGTTCGAGGACAAGGAATTGTTGCGTCGGATTTTCGAAACCGCCGACACGGCAGCCGCGGGCTTTTCCCACGCTTCCCCGACGAACACCAGAACGAAACCTTCGCGCAGGGAGGACGTCATCACGGTTCGGCTCCGAAGTCTGCTCGAAGAGGTGAGGCTCGACCGAAGCGAACGCGAAGCGGGAGCGCTTCACTACCGTAAGCCTCTCGTCCCCTTGAGCGCTTCGGCAATCTTTCCGCAAAAGGAAACTTCTCTCCTTCGTCGCAATGAAGCCGAACGCGAATACAAGCGGCTTTTTGACGCCTTCTCCCGCGCGGGCGAAGCGATTGCTCCGGAACTCAAGTCATCGAGTTCGCTGTGGCTCGACGCCTTCGACACGCTCTGGCTCACCTTCGGACACGCCGTACCTGCCCTGACAGAAGGCGATACCGAACCCGACGTGTCGCTCTACGACCATTCGCGCACCTCGGCCGCGCTCGCCGCGGCACTCTGGCGTTGGGGGCTGGACCGCATTGAAGCCGGTGAAGAAACGCGGGAGAGTTTTGCCGCCTCGTTTGACGACCGCACGGTCCTTGAAAAGGAATCGCTCCTTTTCATTCAGGGAGACTTCTTCGGGATTCAGAACTTCATCTTCTCGGGGCACGAGAAGACGAACGGCAAGATGGCCAAGATCCTGCGCGGACGGTCCTTCTACGTCTCGCTTCTCACGGAAGCCTGTTCGCTTCGGATTCTCGAAGCGCTCGACCTTCCCTCGACCGCCCAACTCACGAACGCGGCCGGGAAGTTCTTGATCGTCGCGCCTGATACGCCGAAGACCCGCAAGACACTTGAAGTCCTGCGCTCCGAAATTGATGAGTGGTTTATCCGCCACACCTGTGCAGAAGCGGGGATCGGTCTCGTCTGGCAGAGCGCCCGACTTTCGGACCTCGCCGCGGATCGTCTCCCCGCCCTAATGACGAAGCTCGTTCGCACGCTCGAACGAGCAAAGCTGCAGCGCTTCAATCTATGCGCCGGGGCGTCCGTTCCCGAAGTGCTTCCCGTCGACTATCCCGAAGGCGTCTGCGCCTGGCAGGGCTGTTGGCCCGCGGACCGCATGACCGACAGACTTCCCTCCTGCGCCGTCTCGCGCGACCAGATCCATATCGGCGAAGCGCTTCCGAGAACGTCGCTCCTGTTGCTTCTGCGATACGAACAACGCGGCGCGCTTTCCAACGGTTGCGAATCGCTCGAGTTGCCGCTCTTTGGCTACCGAGTCGTCTTCGCGCGACATTCACAATTTTCCTCTCTCGTCAAGGAGCGGGGCGTCGACGTCGTGCGCCGCGCCTGGGACTTCTCCGTCCCGCGCACGGCGGACGAAGTTCTTTGGAAGGGGTTCGCCCGCCGTTCGATCAACCGCTACGTACCGCGCTTTGTGAAGGACGAGGAAAAACTGAACCCCGTCTACGAAGGACTCGACGCCGCAGACGTGGGACCGCAACGCATCAAACCCTTCTCTTGGCTTTCACGCGAAGACCTTGTGCTCGAAGAGGACGGCACGATCCGGGGCGTGGACGCGCTCGCTCACCTGAAGGGCGACGTCGATCAGCTCGGACGCATCTTCCAGGAAGGACTGGCCGACCCCGTGCGGACGGGATCGGGCGGTTCGCCCCGACGCCGTCTCACGTTTGCGAAGACGGCGCAGCTCTCGCGCGAAATGAACACCTTTTTCTCGGTCTACGTTCCCTTCCTCTGCGGAAGTGAACATCCGTCGATCTACACGGTCTTTGCCGGCGGGGACGACTTCAGCTTCATCGGTCCGCGCAGCAAGACCCAGGAATTCGCCGCGGTCCTTCGCAAGCGTTTCGAAGACTTTGCCGCGCACAATCCGGAAGTTCACTTCAGCGCGGGCCTTACGGTCGCCAAACCCGGCATTCCCTTGCGCGCCCTTTCGAACGCAGCGGAAGCGGCGTTGGAAGCCGCAAAGGCCTCGGGTCGGAACGCCGTCACGATCTACGGTCTCACCTTCCCGTGGACGAAATGGGAGGAACTGCACCGTATTGAAGAGAAACTCGAACATCTTCGGGAACATTGGGGACTGTCGACGAGTTACCTGTACTCGCTCTTTGAGCTTCTCGAACTCGCCGGCCGGCGCGACGATCCGCAAAGCAGCATCTGGCGCAGCCGCCTTTGTTATCGAACGGCACGCTTCGCAAGAGACGCCTGTCGCAACAACGACGGAGACGTCGCGCGACTCACCGAATCCCTGCTTTCCGTCATCGGCGCGGGGATCGAGTCCGAAGGAGAACGCTTCCGCGTACCGCTCACGAACCTCTTTTACCGCATTCGCGTGTATCACAAATAGAGCCGTCTGTCACTCATAGGAAACGCATCATGATCACTTTCAATTTGTCCGCGCCCGAGAGGAAGCTCTTTTCGGATACGGCCCGCGATCTTGCGCTGGCCTGCACGCCGGATCGAGACAAGAAGAAAAAGAACGCCACGACACAGATTCGGCGCTTCTATGACGAAGTCGTCTTCTGGCACGACCGCGTACTCAAGGAAAGCGATCCGGAATTGGGCTTTCTAAAGGCAGAACCCTTCATTCAGATGTTGAAAGCGAAAGCCCACTACGCAAACGGGCGGGACCTCATCGACGACACGTGCCTCGACTTTCTCGTGCGGCTCGTCGACCAAATCCGCGACATCGAAACCCTGAAGAACGGAAAGCTCCTTTTCGAATCCTTCATGGGCTACAAGAAATACTTTGAAGAAATCCGGAAATAAGGCGGGGGAAGCAATATGAAACTCGACAACATCATCACCGTCCGGGCCGACCTGATCTGCGAAACGGGTCTGCACGTGGGCGCCAGCGACGCCGAAATGCACATCGGCGGCGTGGACAACAGCGTCATGAAGAACCCCGTCACGGGCGAACCGTTCATTCCGGGTTCAAGCCTCAAGGGCAAGATGCGCTCGCTGCTCGAGTGGCGAAGCGGCCTCGTGGAGGAAACGCCTCTTTCCTGGAAGACCTACAAGGCAACGAAGGACGAAGAGGCCCTTCGGATTCTGAAGCTCTTCGGTCTTGCCGCAAGCGACCGTCCGAACGTCGACGAGGCGCGCTTCGTGGGTCCGACCCGCCTTTCCTTCTGGGATGCTGTGCTGGACCCGGACTGGTCTCGCGAATACTACGAACGCCACCGTATCTGGACCGAGGTCAAGACGGAAAACATGATCAACCGCATCACCGGTGCGGCAGAACACCCCCGCCAAACCGAACGCGTTCCGGCTGGCGCCAAGTTCCGCTTCCGAGTCGGGCTCAAAGTGATCAACGGAGAAAAGAACCTCCTCGACGTGCTCTTTGCCGGCATGAAGCTGCTTGAACTCGACGGCCTCGGCGGCTCCACCTCACGCGGCTACGGGAAGATCCGCTTTGCAAACGTCACGGTCGACGGAGAAGACGTGACGGAGCGCTTCAACGCCGTTCCCGCCTTTGAAAAGCGCTGAGGTTGCTCATGACCCGCTATTGCGTGCAGATTCGTCCCTTGTCCCCCTTCGCCTCCGCGATGACGGGCGGCATGCTCTTCGGACATGTGGCCTGGAGCGTTCGCGAGGCCTTCGGCGAAGCGCGCCTGACGGCGCTCCTCGACGGTTATTGCGCGGGACGCCCCTTCGCCGTCCTCTCGGATGCCTTCCCGCACGACTTCGTTCCCGTTCCGGTCATTCCCGCCCATATCTGGCGACAGGCCGAAACGGCCAAGGAGAGAAAGCGTCTCAAAACCCTCAAGTGGCTTGCGGTTGATGCGCTCCACACCTCTCCGACCCGTTGGCAAAACGAAGCTCGGGACAATGCGGGCGTAAGCGCCGCGCAGGGAAGTCCCTTCGTTCGTGAAGTCTGGTGTACGCACAACAGCATATCCCGCCTTACGGGCACGACGGGAGAGGGGCCCTTCGCGCCCTATGGCGTGAGCGTCAACGCCTTTGCCCGGGAACAACTTTTGGATCTCTACGTCGACCTCGATGAAGAGCGTCTGTCCGCCGATGAATTCGAAGATCTTCTCAAGTCCGTCGGCAGCTTCGGTTTTGGCCGTGATGCGAGCACGGGGGCCGGCAAGTTCGACGTGGAGGCGATGGAAAAGCGCCCCGACAACGACGCTTCCCGCGGATGGCTCGCACTCTGCGCCTCGGCGCCCTCGGGGTCGGGATTTGACGGCGAACGTTCCTTCTATCGTCCGCTCACGTATTTCGGACGACACGGCAACGTCCGCGCCAATGAAGGAACGCCCTTCAAGAAGCCGATCGTCCTTGCCGACACCGGAGCCTTCTTCTGGTGCGATGAACCTCGTGCCATGCAATGGACGGGAAAGGGCATCTCCGGACATTCGGCTTATGCCGACGCGGTGCATCAGGGCTACGCCCCGTTGCTGCCCGTTCGGGAACTTCAACAGGAGAATTTCGAATGACTGACGCCAGGATCACGAGCCAGGAGATTTTCCTCACGCCTCTGTCGCCCCTTCACATCGGCTGCGGCGAAGACTACGAACCGACGAACTACGTCATCCTTCGGAACGTCCTCTATTCGTTCGACCCTTCCGTCGTGCCGATGGACGCGGCGTTGCGAAAGGAATTTCTCTCCGCCGTACGTTCCGGGAGCATTCCCTCCGTCGTCAAGTTCTTTCAGCGAAACGCCGAGACTTTCCGTGTCTTTGCGGAAAACGCCCTTCCCGTCTGCGGACAATGCGTGAAGACCTACCGCCTGATGGCGGAAAAGGGAGAAGGTCGAAACCAGAACAAAATCGCGCGCACCACGTATTTCGCGACAAATGACGGGGATGCGTACTACCTCCCCGGCAGCGCCCTCAAGGGCGTTATCCACACGGCGCTATTGAACCGCGTGAACGCCGGCGCGCCGCGCGACATCAAGGACGACTTGGACCGGAAAGTCCTCAACGGCACTTTCTCGAATTCTCCCATGCGCTTTTTGAAGGTGTCGGACTTGCTTACGACGCAGTCCGTTCCCTCGCGCATTATCATTGCAAAACGTTGCTATAAAGGTGACGGCGTACCGCTCACTCAAAAAGGGGAGTTCTGGGCATCCTTCGAAATTCTCGAGCGTGGCGCAGTGCGCCCGTTCAAAGGGTCGCTCGGTCTCACGCCCCCGAATGCCGGGCAACGCGCTTCCCATGTCTACGGAAGCGTCAAGGAAATCTTCAAGGATCTCAACGCCTATTACACTCCGATCCTGAAGAAGGAAGTCGAAAAGTACGCCCGCTTTTCAGAAGGTCGCGCCTGGAGCGACAGTTTCTCGAAGCTCCTCCGAAAACTCGAGGAAGACATCCGTCAAAACCGTGTCTCGGTCATCCGCATCGGGAAAAACGTCGGAGCGGAAAGCATCGTCCTGCAGGACGGCATTGCCTCCATACATAAAATCAAAGGGAAAAACACTGCTACAACGGAATGGCGCGTCATGGACGGACAAGAAACCCTTCCCTTCGGGTGGTGCCTTCTCGAATGTTCGGATGATCCCGTGCGGGAAGCGGTCAAAACCTTTTGTGCCAAACAACCCGACACACCCGTCATCGATCTCACGAACCTTTTTGAAGAAAGAAAGGCGCGTATGGAAGAAGCTCGTCGAAAGGAAGCTGAGGAAGAGATTCACCGGCAGGAAGAGGCGAAGAAGCGCCTGCTTGCAGAAGAGGCCGCCCGCGCCGATGAAGTCCGCCGCTCGCAACTTTCTCTCGAGCAACTTCATCTTGAAGATTTGGTCAAGAAACTGAAGGCCACCTCGGGCGACGTGAAGCCCGGGTCCGAACTGTACAACGAAGTCTGTAGTTTCCTACAGACGGCACTCTCTTGGTCTGCGGATCTGCAGATCGAGGTCGCCCGGGAACTTGGTCCCGTCGCCAAGGCGAAAAACATGTATCAAGGGAAAAAAGCGAAGGAACTCAAGGCAATCTTCCGCACCCTGCGACAGGAGAATTGATTTTCATGACTACTCAGCTTCCCAAGGAATGGCCGATCGCGCGCTATCGGTTCGACATGTGCGTGACGAAAACGATATTCTGGCCCGATTACGCGGGCTCCGCGATCCGCGGAGCTATCGGTCGGGCTCTGCGCAAAACGGCCTGCATGACACATCGACCGACCTGCCCCGAGTGCATGCTCTACCGCACCTGCCCTTACTCCGTCCTTTTCGAATCGGCGCCGCCTGAAGAGCACGTTCTGCAGAAATTCAGCCAGATTCCGCACCCCTACGTAGTCGAAGCCCCCGCGTGGGGACGGCACGCGTCGGAACCCGGGGAAGCGTTTTCCTTCCACATGGTGTTAATCGGAAGGGCGCTTCACCAACTGCCGCTCATCATTTTCGCCGTGCAGCGCGCATTCGCGGGCGAAGTCGCCAAGGGTTCCGCCGAACTCGTAAGCGTGAACGTCGAAGTGAACGGCACGTACCAGACGGTGTACGGTGCGGCACAGCACTCCGTCGTCGAGCATCCGAAGACCGTCACGCTCCCCGACTTTCCCGAGCCGCAAAACGTGACGCTTTGCTTTGCCACGCCCCTTCGCCTGCAAAACAACGGGCGTAACATCGGGATTCGGGAAATCGAACCCGGCACGCTTCTGAACGCTCTGGTTCGGCGAATCGGCCTTCTGATGGAATTTCATGCCCAGAAGATTGAACCCGACTACTCGCGACTGTCCGCGCTCGCACGCGGCATCCGTTGCGAGAACCAACTTCGCTGGCAGAATTGGAGTCGTTACTCGAGCCGTCAGGATCAGAAGATTCGATTGGGCGGGGTCGTCGGAAATTTCACGCTCTTTGACGTGCCCGCGGAGTTACAGACTTTCCTCTATCTTGGTCAATGGACACACCTGGGCAAGAGTGCGGTTTTTGGGTTGGGAAAGTACAAATTACTTAATAAAAATCAAATCTGGAAGAAAAGTCGCGACGGGAAGGATAAAATTGGAACAGATCCTCTGGAACTCAACTGCGAGAAACCGTTTACCGTCGGAGCGGTTCGAATGAAACCCTGATTTCAAAGGGATTGAGACCCCCGGGTGCTTCGCCGTTGTGCCGAACATTCGGGTTCGAATGAAACCCTGATTTCAAAGGGATTGAGACGTAACTTCGTCGTCCTGCGTGTAAATCCATCGCAGGTTCGAATGAAACCCTGATTTCAAAGGGATTGAGACGGGTATGCCCGGCACATTCAATCCTGAATCACTGGTTCGAATGAAACCCTGATTTCAAAGGGATTGAGACCGGGCAATGGACGTTTTTTGCACGGACGCCTGCGTTCGAATGAAACCCTGATTTCAAAGGGATTGAGATTTATTCAGCCTTCTGAGAAGGATCTTTCCAGTCATTTCGAATGAAACCCTGATTTCAAAGGGATTGAGACTTCACAGAAGGTTTTGATACCGTCTTTACTGAGTTCGAATGAAACCCTGATTTCAAAGGGATTGAGACACCTGACCCGCTCCGACAGGGCGCGCCGTCATCGTTCGAATGAAACCCTGATTTCAAAGGGATTGAGACTCATCTGATCAGAGTTTGATGAGTAGTCAATGGGTTCGAATGAAACCCTGATTTCAAAGGGATTGAGACTTAAGGAACCGCGTGATACCGTGCCCAGTGAGGGTTCAAATGAAATCCCGGACGAATGGATTTCCCCTCTTACTTCTACATTGATTGCCGACCCAAGATCCTTCCAACGAAATCACAAACTTGCGATTTTCAAGAACCCTCTTTGAGCACGATAGAATGACCTCATCGGAGGTTCCCTATGGATCGAAACATCTACTTAATTTGCTATGACGTTTCCGACCGCATCGCTCAAAGGAAAGTTCACAACTTTGTGAAAGCACACGCGATTGGAGGACAAAAATCCTTTTACGAGTGTCTAATGTCTCAAAATGAGTTACACGCCCTGGTCAACAACATTCAAAAAACAATGAATCCGACAACGGATCGACTTCATTATTTTCAACTCGATCCCCGGAGCAAACCGCTCTATCTCGGAACAGCAAAACGACAATCCATCCGACCGTTTCTGATTTGTTGAATCATCGATCCCGCATGTAAATCTGATCAGCATCCCCATTTACTCATTCCAGTTCACAAGGTCCAACATGAGCAGTCTCTATATTGATCGACGCGGCGTGGAAGTTCGCCTCGACGGCGAAGCGCTCGCCTTTTATGAAAAGGGAGCACGCGCCGGCACCATTCCCTTGGCACCACTCGAACGCGTCTTCCTTCGCGGCGACGTTATCCTGCACGCCAACCTGCTCGGCAAGCTTGGCGAAAAGGGGATCGGCGTGGTTGTGCTCTCAGGCCGCAAGGCGGAGCCCTCTCTTCTGATGGCTACGCCACACAACGATGCCTCGCGCCGCATCGCTCAATTCCGGATGTCACAGAATCCTGAGTTTTGCCTGAAAATCTCCAAGCAGCTGATGGAAAAGAAACTCAAGGGACAGATCGCGCTTCTCGAAACGATCTTGGACGGAGACTTTCGACACCGCTTTCTTGTCGGACACCGTCAACGTTTTATGAAGGAAAGCCTTGAGAAGATGGCTGCGTGCGCCGATCTTGCCTCGCTTCGCGGCCTCGAAGGCGTTGCCGCGCGCGAATACTTTCAGGCACTAACTGAAGTGCTCCCCAAGTCTCTGGGATTTCACGGACGAAACCGCCGGCCGCCGAAAGACCCCTTCAACGCGGTACTGTCGCTCGGCTACACGCTGTTGCAGGCCGAGGCGTCGATTGCACTCTACGGGGCCGGTCTCGACCCTTACGTCGGGTTCTACCATGCGCTCGAGTACGGCCGTGAATCCCTCTCCTGCGACGTTGTTGAAGCCTTACGTCCCGAAGTGGATCGATTCTCCATCCAATGTTTTCGCGAACAAACATTGCGTCCGGAAGACTTTTCCACACCGGACGACGGTTCCTGCCTTCTTGGCAAAGCCGGCCGCGAGCGTTTTTATCCGGCCTGGGAAGCTTTCGCCGAGGAATTCCGCCGTCAGTTGACCGGTGCAGCGAACGATCTGGCAGACATGTTGCAGAAGTCTGCCGCACGACCGTCCTGAAGGAGCCCCCTTGAATACCTACGTCATCGGCTACGACATCCGGGATCCGAAACGACACGTACGGGTTCATCGAAAAATGCTCAATTTCGGCATTCCGATCGAATACAGCGTTTTTCTTCTGGAGGGAACACCGGGCGACGCGCTTCGCTGCGCCCGCGTCATGCGGCCCTTCCTGAATCTGAAAGAGGACGACGTCCGCTGCTACCGCCTTCCATCCCGCGGAACCCGCGGACATAAAGGAAAAAAGGCGTTCCCCGCCGGAATCACGTGGACTGTCTTTCCCAGAGAAACGGCAGTCTCCGAAATGGAGCCCGAAGAATATCTTTCCCGCGAAACCCTCGAATCTTTCAACGTCAAAGAAGGACGATTCTTTTCATGACCGTTTGGTTTGTTTCCCGTCACCCCGGAGCCGTGGCCTGGGCAAAAAGCGAAGGGCTTCCCGTCGACCATTGGGTTGAACATCTTCGCCCCGAAGAGGTGAAGGCGGGCGACGTCGTGCTCGGAACGCTCCCCGTGGGACTCGCGTCCGAGGTCTGCGCCCGAGGCGCTCGGTTTTTCTCGCTCACGCTCGACCTCACGCCCGAGGCCCGCGGAAAGGAACTCGACCTCTCCGCCGTGCGGGCTTTCCGGGGACGCCTCGAAGAGTTCGTCGTGACGAGACGTCCCGGCGGCGTTCCTCTTTGCCGGTCGTGACAGACGTACGAATCGATGTGAAAATGAACCGAAAATCCCGCGTTTCGATTTCCTTTCATTCTCGCGCACCCTTTTTCACGAACGTAATAGTTTGATTTTTTCACTGTTGAGTGAAGTCGTCGCCTTCACACCCATTTTTTTTCAGACTTTCGACATGCCCGTTTCCGCTCCGCACACTCATCTTTGCTTCGTATCGCAGCAGGCGGCCGCCAATTTACTGCCGCTTCTTGACCGCAACTTTGCTCCGAAGCGAGTCCTCCTCGCCGTGACACCTCAGATGTCCGAATCCGCGCGCAGTCTGGAGGAGGCGATCAAGCTTCTCCCCTACCAGATCGAATGCGAACGCGTGCCGCTCGTCAATGCCTACGATGTGGAGGTGCTCGAAAACCATCTTTTGACGCTCGTCGAGAAACTCGACAAGGGGACCGCGGTGAATCTGACGGGCGGAACGAAACTCATGAGCCTCGTCGCGCAGCGCGTCGCGCAGCTTGCCGATTTCGACAGCTTCTACCTTCAGCACGACACGGGGGAGGTGCTTTACTTCGGTGCGAATGCCCGCGGGGTCCGGAAGATTCCGCTTCGCTTTGCGAAACCCCTGCTTCCCTACCTGCGCGCCTACGGGTTCCGCGCGGAAGAAACGAAGCGGTCAATGCCCTTCACGAAGAAGCTCCTCACGCTCTCGGAAGAACTCGTCCAGAGCGACTCCTTCGCAAAACTGGTGCCGACCCTCAATTACCTGGCATCTTCAGCCAGGGAAACCCTTTGCGCGGACGGCAGGGACATCGATCGCGATCAGGGTCACGCCGCCCTCGTAGATCGACTCGTGGAAGGCGGCCTTCTCTCGATTCGGGGAGGCAAGATCCGATTCACCAATGAGGCGACGAGATTCTTCGTCAACGGCGGCTGGCTCGAAGAGTACGTCAGCGACTTGATCCGCAAGTTGCGGCTCCCGGGGCTTCTCGTCGAAACAAACCTCACGGTCGAATACTGCGAAGGACATGAATCGAAAACGAATCTTTCGGGAACGCACAACGAACTCGACGTCCCGGTCTGGTATCGCAATCGGCTGTACGTGTTCGAGTGCAAGACGATCGACTACGGCAAAAACGATGCAAACGACGCACTCTCTAAGCTCGGACTGCTTGCAAAACGACTGGGGAGCGCCGTGCAGGCGGTCCTGGTCACTTTCGTCCCCCTCAAGGAAAAGGATCTGCAACGCGCCAAAGACCAGAAGATCAAGGTTCTCACCCGTTCCCATCTGCGGCGCGGAGGAGAGGCGTTCCGAGCGCTCTTGAATGAGTGAGACGCCTGCGCAGGACGTAGACGCCCACGACTTTGTGCCGGGCAGACGCAACGAAAAGGAGGAAAAGCGTGAAATTCGGAAATTCCCAAAAAGAAACGACGGCGCATGTCCCCAGAAGACTGCTCGTCGCCGTCGTCGGCATGTCGCCTCAGGTCGTCACCGAAACGATTTGGGCCCTGATCAAAGAGCGTCGTTTCTGCCCGGACGAAGTACGGCTCATCACCACCTGCAACGGACGAAACCGTGCCCTGCGCGACTTGCTCGATCCGACTGAAGGCCGTTTTCACGCCTTTTGCCGCGACTACGGACTCGTCGGAAAGATTCGTTTTGACGAAGATTCCATCACCGTCATTAAGGACGACGAAGGACGGGAACTTGACGACATCCGCACCCCCGAAGAGAACGCCGCCGCAGCCGACACGATCGTTCGCGTGATCGGAAACGCCTGTTCGGACCCGAACACGATCGTGCACGTCTCGATTGCGGGCGGGCGCAAGAGCATGGGATTCTTTGCGGGCTACGCCATGTCGCTTTTCGCCAGGGCGAGAGACTCGGTTTCGCACGTCTTGGTGAACGAGCCCTTCGAATCGAACCGCGACTTTTTCTATCCGCCGCCCGAAGAGAAGGAAATCGTGGACGCCCGCGGCGTCGCCTTCTCCTCGTCGAATGCGCGCGTGATGCTCGCCGACATTCCGATCGTGCGGCTGAGAACGGGCTTGCCCGAAGACCTTCTCACCGGCGACGCCACTTACGGACGTGCCGTAGAAGAGGCGCAGAGGGCGCTTTTTCCCACCACCGCCGTCGTTTTCCGAGATGATGAGCGGGGCGTCGTTTGCGATGGAGTCGACGTCCCCCTCGCCCCGGCGCAATATGCCGTCTTCCGGTGGATGGCGGAGCGCGCGAAGAGAAAGGAAGCGCCCGTTCGTCCGTGTCTGCATCACGCCGAAGAGGAATTCTTTCCCCTCTACGAGCGGCTCTTTCCGACGCGCCCGGGCGACGTGGAACGCGCCAGAAGGGCAATTCGATCGGACGAAGACTTTCTCAAGTACTTCCAGGAGAAGCGTTCGCAGATCGGCTCGGCCATCGTGAAGAAACTCGGACGAGCTTCGGCCGGACGTTTTCGGATCGTCACCCATGGAAAGCGCCCCTTCGTCGCCTACGCGCTCGCCCTTGAGCCCGACGACATTCAACTTCCGGTCGCGGAGGATCCCTGAAACGACCGGCCCAATACCGTCATTCCACAGCCAAGGAGGAAACAACATGACCAAAACCCTGCTTCTCGGCACTCTTTTCGCGGGTCTCACCGCCCTGAGCCTTCCCGCGACCGCCTTCCAGATGTACCCCGACGGCACGTACGGGCCCGACGGCGACTCGACGATGGCTCCCGACGGAAGCTACCACTCGGGACGTTCAACTCAGATGTATCCCGACGGGAGTTACGGTCCTTCGGGCGACTACCATATGCGCCCCGACGGCTCCTATGGTTCCGGACACAACAGCTACCTGCGGCCGGACAGATCCTACGGCTCTACGCCCGACTATGAAATGACGCCGAGCGGCGGCTACGTGGATCGTCCGAGCAGGGATCTCTGGAATAACGACAGCGGTCTGAGTCCCTGGCCATGAAGTTTTGAGGAGAATCGGAGGAATCGAAGCGAAAGTTTCGATTTCCACGCTGCAAAAAAGAGGAAAAGAATGCCGCGTTTTCAGAGGAAAAAGGACATCAACCTATCCCGAGCCGTGCGCATCGGCTGCCAAGCCGTGAGCTTTGCCGGACGCACGGGTCTGCACCTTGCGACGGGCGTGCTTCGCGGCACCGCCGTGACGATCGACACCGCGGCGCATGCCCTGAACGACGTGTGTCACGGCCGAACCGAAAGGGCCGTGGATCGCGTGGGCCGACGCGTCGATCAGGTGATCGCCGGATTCGGACAGGCTTTGGACGGCACGGCGGCGCTCGTGGAAGAAGCCGCCAAAGCCCCGTCTCCCGAAGCCTTTTTGTCAAACGGCAAAAACGCCCGCCGCGCGGCCTTCATCGCGTCGCTCGGCCTCGGGGCGCTCGCGGGCGCAAGTCTTCTCGACGGTGTCGGCGACGCCGACCCGGATACGGGAACGGGCGGATTGGAAGGCGTCCCCGACGGAACCTTCACCTACGCGTCGCTCCCGGAAGGATCGGTCGAAAACGGGATGTTCGTAGGAGACGAGTCGGACCTTGAGGCGCTCATTGACGCAGGGAAGGACCCGACGGCCGAACACGTAGACGCGGAGGATGCCGTGCGCAATCCGAGCGTGCGGGCGGAATTCCTTGTGCAACACGGCTACGACGAACTGCCCGAAGGCTACGAAGTGCACCACATCCGACCCGTTTCCGAGGGCGGCGCAGACAGCGTCGAGAACATGATCCTCGTCTCGGAAGCCGAGCACGACGAGATCACCGCGGCGCACCGCGAGTACTACGGGTGGAAGGCGTAAGACGACTTCCGCTGCACCGCTGTCCTTTTCAACGTATCGTCCGAACCAGCGTTCTTGCCGTCGCAGGTCTTCAGGCTCTCCCGCCCCGGATCGGCGCCGCACGGAGCCGATATTCGGGACTTCTCCTCGGAGCCTCCGCCGGGATCGATCCAGCCGCGATTCTGGCAGCCGGAAGGCGCACCGCCGCGGATTGGATCGGCTCAGCCGCAGGCTTTTTTTCCCCGGGGGGCGGCGCATCGGCAAAGCCCGCCCCGCCTGAACGCCCGAAACGAAAAGGCTCGGACGCTACGCACTCGGGGAAAAGGGCGGCCATCGTTGACCGCCCTCACGAAAGGAAGGCGCGACAATCGCTCATTCCACACGCGCCAGCACCGAACGCAGCCAAGTCTCCCACGGCGTCGTTTCCGAAGCGGCCGCGTTCTCCTGCGTCCCGGCCTTTTCTTCCGGCACCATCTCCACCACGTGCACGTCGGGCCCGACGTTCATGCCCGCCCCCGCGCCCATGGCGTTGAGGCCCCCCGGGGGAGAGCTTCGAGAATTCTCGGAGGGCTTTCCGCAAAAGAGCCAGAGTCCGAGCACGCGGTCTTTCTCCTCCAGAGGCTTCATCCCGAAGAGGTACTTGAAGGCGGCCGGCATCGCGCGCACCTGCGCGACGCGCTCTGCCGTCGAATACTTCGCGTCCGCCACGACCCAGAAGGTCTTCGTCGGCGCGGATCTCTCGTCCGACGCCGTCTCTCCCCTCTCCTGCACGCGGATCCGCAAGAGAAAGTCGGGCGTGAAAAAGAGGGGCGCCCCCGGGCCCGCGCACTTGAGACCCGCACCGTCCGTCCCTTCTTCGGGCGTATAGACGGTCGTCCTCACGAACTTCACGCCGTTTTCAAAAAGCGGCGCCCCCGGCCGGTCGTAGAGGGCCGAGGCAGGGCGGACGACGGGCTCGTAAAAAAGCGTCGCCTCCGCCGTGCGGTCTTCCTCCTCCCGCACGAACCGGAAAGTGTTGAAAAAGTCCGTCTGCTCCCACGCCGAATACGGGGGCTCGTAGGCGTGCCGGCGCTTTCGAACGAGCCTGAACCCTTCGCGCCCGAAGGCTTCCAAGAGCCCCGTAAGCGCCCAGCATTCGTAGAGACGGCTCTGCCGCAGGAAGGACAAGAGCCCCGACGCTCCTTCTGCCCTCGTCCACTCCGAGCGCGCCCAGTCGCGGATCGCCTCGTAGACCATGCGGTAGGCAGGGAGCGACAAAAAGACGGGCGTCGGCGGGCAGGTTCCGGTCACGACGATCTCGGTCACGGGCATCGCGTCGCGGTAGTGGCGGTAGAGCACTCGGATGCGGTCGGCGCGGCCCGCGAGGGCCGCAAGCGAGCGCTCCATGCGCCGCACCGCGTCCGAGAAAAGGGCCTCGTCGGTCGCGGTGTAGCGAGCAAGATCCCCTGCGCCCGCCGGGTTGACCGCCCCTTCCCTCGCGTCCTCGGCACCGTCTTCGTCCCGATCCCGGGCGTCCGGTTCCGGCATCGTCGAAGAGGACGAAAGCGAAATGTTCGAGAGCGCTTCGCGAAGCCGCCGGCACTCCTCCTCCACTTCCGCATGGAGGGTCTTCAAAAATCCCACCACGACGCGGTTTTCAAACGTGTCGGCCGACTTCTCTTCGGATTCGACCAAGACCTTCTTCGGAAGAAAACGCCGCATCCCGACGCGGATCCCCCGCCCCGCGGGCGCCTCGGTTAGGTGCTCGGGATGGGTCGCCATGTAGGCTGCCGCCGCGTGCGAGAAATCGCGAAGCTTTTCCGCCCCGTCGATTCGCTGCTCGCGCCGAAGCTTCATGCGGGGGTTCGCGCGAAAGTAGGGAAGCCCCGTCTCGTAGACGCGCAGAATCCGATCGAGCGCTTCGAGGCGGTCTCGGGGGACCGACTCGTCGGCGAGTCCGACGAGTTCTCCGGCCTTTCGGACCGTTCGGTCCTTCGCCGTCGTCTCGGGGCGCTCGCCGCGCTCTTCCTCCCCGTCCCCTTCGAGGGATCCTCCCCCGGCCTCGGGAGATGTCCCCGAAGCGGGGCTCCCGGTCGCCGTCCGGTCTTCTGCACGTCCGTCTCTGTCCGCGCCCGTCCGAAGCTTCGCCGTCACGCCCCGGGGCGCGAGCCACTTCTCCCAGCCCGAGAGCACGACGTCCGCCATCGTGCCGATCCGACGCGCGGCGGAACCGTCGGGGAGGGCCGCGGCCACGGGCTCTGCAAAGAGCGTGAGGACCGCCTTTTCGTCCGTTCGGGGATCCGTCACGGCAAAGCGAATGGCGAGCTCGACAAGCCCCACGGCGTCGCGAAAGATCCGCCCGTCCTCGCCGAGGACGTCGGGCGAGAGCACGGTGCGCCCCGCCTCGTCCCGACTCTGGGCGGCGGGCACGAACTCTCCTTCGAGAAAGAGAGACGCGATGAATCGGGGCGCGCCGAAGGTTTCCTTCGACGCCCGCCAGGCCTCCCGGAAGGGGCCGTCCGCAAAGCGCCCGACCAGGGCCTGCGCGTCAAAGCGCAGGCGATGGACGCGGTCTGCCGCGACGGCCTTTCTTCTCATCCGCCCCGGCCCCGAGCGGAAGTCGAGCGGGCCGTCGTCCGGGCGCCCGGCAAAGGACTCGGGCGTGAGGCGGAATGCCGCAGCGGAAAGCGTCAACCTGAGGGGCGAAACCCTCCTCTCTCCTTCCCTCCCCGCCCGAAGGCCGTCCCGGTCGTCGGGAAGACAAAGAAGTTCCAGACAAGGCTCCGCCCCGCCGCCCGCCGCCCCTTCAGGGGGAAAAGGCTCTCCGAAGGTCTCCGCGGGCTCCGTCCCGTTCGGGTGGGAGGCGTCCTGCGGACGCGCCGCCGCAGCGCTCGAGGGCGTCGTCGTCCCTGCGTTCTCCCCACCTTTCACGGCAAAGGCCGATGCCTCTTCGTCCGTTTCCTTCGGTTCGATTCGTTCGTCTTCGGGCGCGCACCCGAGTTTTCGCTCAAGCCCGGCCGCCCGGCCGTCCATCCAACGTTTCGTCCGCATGGTTCACCCTTCGGGCGATCAGCCGCAGAAGCGATAGAAGTCCATTTCCAGGGCGCCGCGGGCAAGCAGGTTGTCGAGCAGCCGAAGCGAGAGGTTCAGGTCGTATTCCTCGAGTCGACGGCGAAGGACTTCGAGGCGCTCGCGAAAACGCGGACCGTTTCCGTTGATTCTCGGAAGAAGACGCTGCGCGCAGGCGTAGTCGAGCGCCGTCACCCAGGCCGGACGCTCGGTCTTCTCGAAGACCTTCACCGCGGCCGACACGTACGCGAGCGACGCGATCCGCGTTCTCGGCGACACGGGCGTGCGGTGCCCGTTCAAGGTCGAAAAGAGCGTGCAGAGACCGTCAAAGGCCTCCCTCGCCTTCTCGCCCTCCGCGTCGAGAGGACGGGGGCCGAAGAGTGCCTGCATCGCGGGCCACGAGACGACCGGACGAGGCGTATCGAGGTCGAGCTCCCTCCCTCCCGACGACGTGAAGAAGTACGGATCCGCTTCGGGAAGCGTCGCCACGGCGGCGCGGTCCAAAAGGCGAGGCGAAAGGTTCTCGGTCGTGAAGTCGTCGTTGATCGTCGCGACGAAGCGAAGCGTATCGGGAATCGCGTAGCGCATCTTGTCGCCCAAGGAAATGAAGCTCAGATCCGTACGTTCGTCGCAGATGTTGATGAAGTCGGCGAAGTAGTATTCCATCGGACTCAGATTCGCTTCGTCGAGGAGCATGAGATAGGGAACCCTTTCGCACTTCGCGCGCTTTTCCGCGTTGAGCTCCGCAAAGGCCTCATAGCGCCGCGCGTCGAGACTCTCGAAAGTCTTCGTGAGCGGGTTGTAGTAGCCGATGAAGTCGCGCTTCGTCGTCCACCCGCGCTCAACCGAGACCGGCAGATAGCGGTCCGCCTCCCGAAGGTCGTCCCAGAGAGCCGTTTTGTCCTGAAGCGCCGCCTGCGCGTGCAGGGTCGTGAGCCCCAGCGCGTGCGCGAGAATGCCGCAGATCGAGGTCTTCCCCGCGCCCGGAGGACCCGAGAGAATCGTGAGAAAGTTCTGCGTCAAAAGCAAAAAGAGGTTCAAGACGTCGTTTGCGGGATACGGGCGGTATTCGGCGACACCCTCGAGGAGGTGGCGCTTGAGCGCATTTCCTTCCTTGGGGCAAAGCGGAAGGGCCGCGATCGCCTTCGCGCGTTCGTCAAAGTTGCGCTTTCGCTCTTCGTCCTCCCAGGCGGCCGCGGCTTCGGTAAATTTTGCCGCCACGGCCCCGTCGAAGGCGTAGCGTCCCGCATCCGCGAAGGCTTCGCGAAGACGATCGCCCGCGCGTTCGACCTCTCCCTCCAAGAGAGCCTTGCGGCGCTCGAGCGCCTCGACCTCCTCTCGGACGTCTGCGAGGAGGCTCTTTTCAACGGCCGCCTTTTCGCGCTTTTTCCCGTCGATTTCCTTCGAAAGTCGCGCGAGCGTCGCTCGGGCTTCGTCGATCCTCCTCGCGTTTTCCTTTTCGACGGTCTTGGCTTCGTCGCGAAGCTTCGCGATTTGATCGGCGACCTCTCCGTAGGATTCGAGCTTTCGGGGAAGCTCGGGCTCCTTCATGAGGCGCGCGACGAGCGCGTCGACGCTTTGTCCGGCGCTCTTCGATTCGCAGAGGCGCTCGAAAAGTTCGGTAAAGAGCCGTCCGACGCTCTCCACCGCGTCGTCGCTCTTTCGCAGGCCCGCAATGAGACGACGCAGGCGCTTCGCCCGGGCGTCGGCCACGGCGGGATCGTCCCCGAAGGGATTCTTCGCGGCGTCCTCGAGCGTCAGGAGGCGCGAAACGACTTCGCGCTCCATCGGCGTACGAACGCCCGAGAGGCAGGCTTCGCGCAGCAGATCCCCGTCAGAGCGCACGTCGAAGCGCTTTCGCGCAAGGTCCTTCACGTACGCAAGCGTCACGGGAACGTGCGCGTAGGTGTCGGGGCGGAACTGCTCGACCTCGAGCAGAACCTTCCTGGCCGCCCGGCCCGAAGGAAGTTCGTATCCCGCGACGAGTCCCTCCGTGCGGAGGACTTCGGCCGTAAAGCTCACGTAGGGGCGGCGCTGTGCGTCCTCCTTCAAGGTCACGGGTCCGAAGAGCTTCTCTCCCGCGCAAAGAAGGACCGACGCGCCCGTGAGCGGCCTCGGCCCCGATGCCGCGGCTTCGCCCGCGCGCACGTAGAGCGTCTTCTCCCAGTCGATGTCGCGAAAATCCGCCGCGTCCCGATCCGCGGGCCGCACGACGGGGTAGAGCGAAAAATGGTGCGCCTGGGTGAGTCTTCCCTCGCGTCCGATCGTCGGGCCTTCCACCCGCCAGCAGTAGTCGTCGCGGGGCGAGCCGTCGAGGTCGCGGTTCACTTCGAGGTCGGCCTCGGACCAGTCGAAGACATAGAAATTTCCGACCGAGAGCGGCGCGCGGGCGTTGACGGGATAGCGGATGTTCACCGCCCCGAACTTCGGGAAGCGCCTTGCGGTCTCCTCGTCGTTCAAGAGCATCACGGTTCCACGATCGTCGAGCGTCGCGACAAAATAGAGATTCCAGAAGCTTCCGCCCGTCATCACGGCGTAGACGAGACTGCGCGTGCAGCCTGCGGGACGCTCGGGGAAGGCTTCGGGCCGCTCCGCATCGGGGGCGTCGAATACGAGCGGAATCGGCGCGCCGTCGTCCGCCGGGGCCGCATCGTCCGAGATCGTCGGCCGAGGCGCCTGTTGTACGGGAGACGTTGCCCTGCCGAGGTCCGAGGCGCGCGACGCCGCGGCCTCGGACGCGTCGGGCGTTCGGGGTTCGGCTTCCTGCGTCTCGGGAGCCTTTTTCTCGGCAGCCTCCCTCTCTTCGACTCGGGAAGATTTCGCCGGTTCCTCGGGTTCGGGACGCCCGTCCGACTCGGTCTTTCCGGAGTCTTCCGCGGCCTTTTCGTCCGATGCGCGCACGGTCGGCTCTACGCCCTGCGTCGTCGCCGAATCGGAGGCGTCGGACGTGTCGGGCGAAGAGGTCTGCGGCTTCTCATGCGTTTCTTGCAAAGTTTCCTCTTCGTCGGAATTCCGGGGAAAGAGCCCGAACGACTTGAAGCTTTCCAACAAAACGGGATGGCGGGCGACGCCCTCGAAAAAGTCGGCAAAGTAGGCTTCCCGGTCCTTCTTTTTCTCGGAGGCTTCGCCGGAAGCGTTCTTCGCGAGGATCGCCGCTTCGCACCAGGCCGCCGCAACGAGCGCCGTCAGGGCGTGACGGCCCCAGTCAGCCAAATATTCGCGCCAGACCTCGGAGGCTTCCGCCTTGGAGAAAGCGCTTCCCTGCGCGTCGCACAAAAGGACGCGGGGCGCGTCCCCGGCGTCCGTCCCGTCCGGCGACTCCTCGTAGAGACTTTTCGCCCCGCCGCTTCTTTTTTTGGCGTCGTACACGACGCCGATGCGGTCGTTCGTCAGCAGAAGCGGTCCCGCCCGCCGGTCGGCGAGCGGCGTGAGCGCAGGAAGAAGGAGCGTCGTTTCCCCGCACTCGAGAGCGGTCACGACGCGCTGATGCAGAAGGGAGCGTGGATTGGCGAGTTCCTTTTCGTGTACCCGCACGCCCCGGAGGTCGACGGGACAATTCTTGTGCTTTGCTCTTTTGAGAACAAATTTCCGTTCTTCGTTGGTGAGAAGCGTCAGCAGTCGACTCAGAATCAGGGAGGAAAAGTTCGGCCGGGTGTTCATGTTCTTTTGTCCGGTAAAAGCGATGTGGGAAAAGTATACCGACGCCGCGCGACGACGGATGTCGCACAAATCGCACCCGCCCATCTTTTTCCTCCCGATCGGGCGCGAACCCGCTACACTCATTTCCCGTCCGTCACTTCCTTTCTTTTTTCCGCATGCCCGAATCCGCCGCCGGAACGCTCTACATCGCCGAAAAACCGTCGCTCGGCCGCGCCATCGCCGAGGGGCTCGGCATCGTCCGCCGAGAAAACGGCTGCTTCGTCTGCCGCAACGGCGCGACCGTCACCTGGTGCTTCGGACATCTCTTCGAGCAGGCCGAGCCCGACGCCTATCTCCCCGACGACCTCCCGACCACGAAGCGCGGGAAAAAGATGTGGCGCCTTCGCGACCTTCCCGTGATCCCGACCGAGTGGAAGATGCTCGTTCGCAAGCAAAAGGGCGTGAAGGGACAGCTCTCCCTCATCGGGAAGTTGATTCGATCGTCCGCCGTGATCGTGAACGCGGGCGACCCCGACCGCGAGGGACAGCTCCTCGTCGACGAAGTGCTCGAACACTTCCGCGTGCGAAAGCCCGTAAAGCGCTTCTGGGTGTCGGCGATCGACCCCGCCTCCGTCAGGAAGGGCCTCGCCTCCCTGCAGGAGAACCGGAACTACGCCGGCATGCGCGACGCCGCCCGGGCGCGCTCTCGCGCCGACTGGCTTCTCGGCATGAATCTTTCGCGCGCCTATACGCTCACGGGGCCCGGCGGCCTCATCGCCGTCGGGCGCGTGCAGACGCCGACTCTCGCCATGGTCGCGCGGCGCGACTACGCCGTGCGGCACTTCGTCCCGAAGCCCTATCTCGCGATTACGGCGAATCTCGCCAAAGAGGGCGCCGCCTTTCGCGCGAAGTGGCTGCCCGGGCCCGGGCAGCCCGGCATGGACGAAGAGGGAAAGCTCCTCCTGGACATCCCTCTGGGGCGCGCTCTGGTCGAGCGGCTCTCGAAGGAAAAGACCGCGACGGTGCTTTCCGCCGAAACGAAGCGCAAACGCGTTTATCCGCCCAAGGTATACTCCCTCGCCGACATTCAGACGGAAGCGAACCGCCTCTACGGTTTCACGGCCGAGGAGACGCTCGCCGGGTGTCAGGCGCTCTACGAAAAGCACAAGGTGACGAGCTACCCGAGAACGGACTCCGCCTACCTCCCCGAATCCCAGCACGCGGAGGCCCCGGGCGTTCTCGCCGCGATTGCAAAAACCTTTCCCGCAACCGCCAAGGCCGTGGCGAAGGCGGACCCCGCGCTCAAGAGCCCCGTCTTCAACGATAAGAAAGTGACGGCGCACCACGGGATTGTGCCGGTCGCGCACGCCGTCGACTGGTCGCATTTGTCGGAGAAAGAGCAAAAGCTCTATCGGCTCATTGCGAAACGCTACATCGCGCAGTTCTTCCCCGTGCACGAGTACGACGAAACGGTCGTGAAGCTCTCGGTCGGCGACGAAGTCTTCACAGCCCGCGGACGCGTGGTCGCGGTGAAGGGCTGGAAGGCGCTCTATCAGAAGGTCGAGAAGAACCTTCCGGAAAAGCGCCCGACAAAAAAGCGAAGGAGTGACGACGCGGAGACCGAGGACGAGGACGCTTCGCAGACGCTTCCTCCTCTACGGAAGGGCGACGTCGTCGACGTCCTCTCGGTCGACGGACGCGAAGACCAAACGAAGCCGCCCGCCTACTTTACGGAAGGAACCCTGATCGCCGCGATGGAGACGATCTGGAAGAGTTTCGACGATCCCCATCTGCAGGAAAAGCTCAAGGAAGCGGGCGGAATCGGAACGCCCGCGACGCGCTCCGTAATCATTCAGGAATTGAAGAGGAAAAAGTACCTCGAGACGGAAGGGAAAAAGCTCCACTGCACGGAAGAAGGCCGCAAGGTGCTCCTCACCGCCTCGCCCAAGGTGCGAAGCGCCGTGATGACGGCGCAGTTCGAGGCGAAACTGCAGGAAATCGAGCGCGGCACGACGACGCTCGACGCGTTCGTCGCGGAGTACGAGGCCTTCATTCGCGCGGAGTTGGCCGAAGTGACGGCAAAGCGGGAAGGCGGCAAAACCGCCCCGAAGACGCTCGGCGCGCAGGGATGCGTTTCGGAAGCGTCGGTCGGCTGACGGCCTGCACCGAACGGAACGGCCCTCACGGCCCTTCGTCCGCAGGTTTTCCTCTCGGCAAAGAAAGGAACGGGAGGACTCTCTTTGATTCGGACTTGCCGCGGCCTTTCGTGCCGGCGTAAAAAGCCCCGGAGAGCATCGCGCCTTCCGGGGCTTGGGCAAGTCAGGTTCGGAAGCGCTCGGGCTCAATGAAGAAGTTCCTTGAGACACGGCTCCACGATCACCCCTTCGCGCGGGTCCGACCCCGACGCCAGGGTGAATTCCATCACGCGGCTCACGAACCGCATCGCGAGCGCCGAAGCGGCCGCAAGCGTTTCTCCGCGCAGCAGCGCCCCCGTCACGACGCTCGTAAAGAGGTCCCCCGTCCCGCAGGTCGTAAAGGGAATGCGCGGCGTCGTGCGCTCGGCGTATTCGCCCGCGACCGAATCAAAGCTCACGACTTTGATTTCGTTTTCACCCGCCGGCACGCTCGTGATAACGACCTGCTTCGCCCCCAGGGCGGCGAGCTTTTCCGTCATCGCACGAAGCGCTTCGCTCGAGGGAACCGCCGTCCCGCAGGATTCGCCGAGCAGGAAGCAGGCTTCCGTGAAGTTGGGCGTAATGAGGGTCGCCTCCTTGACGAGCGTGCGCATCGCGTCGACGTATTCGGGACCGAAGACCGGGTAAAGCTTTCCGTCGTCGCCCATGGCGGGATCCACCACGACGAGCGATTCCTCGCGCGAAGCGAAGCGCCGCGCGGCGTCGCGCACGACTTCAATCTGCTCGATCGAAGCCAAAAAGCCGCTGTAGACGGCGTCGTACCGGAATCCGAGCTTCTCCCAACGGTCCATGAAGCCCGTCATCTTGTCGGTGAAGTCGTGAAAGGTGAATTCGCCGTAGGTGAGATTGTTCGAGAAAAAGGCCGTGGGCAGGGGACACACCTGCATGCCCATCGCCGAAATCACGGGAATCGCGGCGGTGAGCGAGCAGCGCCCGAAGGAGCACAGATCGTGCACGGCCAAAACGCGCTTTGTCTTCATAAGAGGTCTCCCCGAAAAAATTTGCGTTCGGTCATTCTAACGACAAAAGCAAGGAGAAACCCGAAGAAAAGCGGTGTTTTGCGGACTGCGCTACACTTCCTCACATTCCCGTCTCAACCCGATCCCATGCCGACCCCTGCTCCCGACCGTCCCGACCGAAAAGCCGGCCTTGCCGCCGCCCTCGTCTCCTATCTCTTCTGGGGCTTCATGGCGCTTTACTGGAATCTTCTGGCCGCGGCCGATTCCTGGGAAGTGATCGCCCACCGCGTCGTCTGGACCTTCGTTTTCGTCCTCGCGCTGCTCCTTGTGCGGGGACGCGGAAAAGAAATTTCGGAAACGGTGAAGACGCTCGTACACGATCCGCGCCGGGCCGGCCTATTGCTCGCGGCCGCGGTGTTCGCCTCCCTCAACTGGTGGATCAACGTGATCGGCGTCGTCACCGAACAGGTCGTGCAGCTCGGAATCGGAACCTTTTTGACGCCCCTCATTTCGGTGCTGCTGGGCGTTCTCTTTTTCTCGGAGCGTCTCGGGCGCGTGAAGTGGACCGCGATCGGACTCGCGGCCGCCGGGGTCGCCCTCATGATCGCGTCCTTCGGGAAGTTTCCCTGTATTGCGCTCGGCGTCTCCGCCACCTGGGGACTTTACGGGGCAATGAAGAAAAAACTCATGCTCGACGCGCAGGTGGGGATTTTTCTCGAAGTGACGCTCATGCTTCCCTTCGCGCTTTTCTATGCGGCGCACCTCGAAAACGCGGGGCTCGGACATTTTCTCGCGGGCGACGCCGTCCTCTCCGCAGCGCTCGTCGGAACGGGGATCGTGACCTCCATTCCGCTCGTTCTCTTTACTTTCGCCGCGATGAACCTCCCGATGAACGTGCTCGGATTCTGTCAGTATCTGGCGCCGATTCTCACGCTCCTTCTCGGAATCTTCTGGTTCAAGGAGCCCTTCGGGCGGGAGGAACTCCTGCCGCTTCTCTTCATCTGGTCGGGCATTTTGCTCTTCTGCGCGGCGGAAGCGAAGGAAATGCTGGCCGCAAAAAAGGCGTGACGCCCCCCTCCCTCTTCACGGGGAAGCGCGAAAGAGCGGCGGGTGCGGGCGGCGCTCCGGCGTAACCAAGGATTAGCCCCGCAGCCAGTCGTAGGCGAGATAAGCGACAAGCCCCAACATGATGCAGCCGAAGACGGCGGAAAAGACGGAATAGAAACTCTCGTGGAGTTTGGGTTTTCGAGAATCGGTCATGGCGGGCCTCGGTGTCGCGGCGGATGCGCCGCTTGGTCGGCGCGGGGTCGAATGTGAGAGCCGACATTTTCTCACGACGTCCCCGAAAATGGGAAGCGGTCCGACGGGAAAAATGCCCACCCAAATGCAAAGCGACCCGCTTTCGGGCCCTGTGAAAGCGAGTCGCTCGGGGCTCCCTTTCCTCCGAAAGGAGGAAGGGGCCCGGTCATCCCGGGATCCGGGGTAAAACCGGATCCCGCAATGGAATTCGATTAGAAATAGTGCACCATGCCGAAGCCGACTTCGGTGTCCTTTTCCTTCATCTTGCCGGAATTGCCGGGCTTGCCGTCCATAGCGTAGAGCGAAGCCTTGATGTCGCCCTGGTTGTAGGCGGCGAAGCCGTAGACCTTCGTGCGCTTGGAGAGCGGATAGTCGTAACCCACGGCAACGCCCCAGCGCTGGACGTCGGCCGTGGCGTAGCCGACTTCATCGCCGCGTTCGTCGCCCGTAAAGTCCACGCCGTAGGCGCGGCCGTCGAGTTCACCGTCCGTGTAGTTGACGGCCGTGTAGAGATTGCCGCCCATGACCGGCGTAACTGCGCCGAGCGACACGGCATAACCCTTCAGACCGCCGTTGCGGGAAGCCGCATAGGGATGATCTTCGTCACTGTAGTCCGAAAGCATCTGAGCGAAGTTGAAGCCGCCGAGCTTGTTCTCATGCTGACCGTACTGAACGAGGATCATCGGCTTCGTGACGTCGAGGTCAAACGAAGCGCCCCAGGAAATGCCCAGGGAGTCTTCCGTGTTGTAGGAATCGTCGGCGCGGCCGTTCATGACCGTGTCCACCACGAGGCCCGTGCTGAAGGCGCCGAGCTTGTAGGTGGCGCCCAAGGCGGCGTAGCGCTTGTTCAAGGACGAATGATCGGCTTCGGCGCCGTCCGTGCGAAGCGAATACTGAGCGGAAATCGTGAGACCCGCAAATTCCGGCGACACGTAGGTGATGGTGTTGTCGTTGCGGCCGCGGTCGGCGAGCATGAAGGCGCCCTTGGCGCCGGCGTAGTCGCCCCAACCCGTGCCGAAGGGGGTGTAGTTGTAAATGGTGCTGAAGGAGCCGAGGCCGGACGAAAGAGCGCCGACGCGGCCCATGGCGAAGGTACCGAATTCACCCTTCACGTAGACGATGGCTTCGCGGCCGAAGATCTTGCCTTCCTGCGAGAAGGCGCCGGTGTCGGAATCAAAGCCGTTTTCGAGAACGAAACCCACGGACGTGCCGTTGCCGAGTTCTTCCGAACCCTTGAGCGTAAAGCGCGAACCCGAGTACTGGCCCGACTTCATGGCGAACGTGTCGGTCGATTCGTGACCCGTCTTCTTGGCGTCGTGATAGTTGAGACCCGCGTCGATGCGGCCCGAGAGGGTGACGTCGGCGGCGTTGGCGGCAAAGGCCGCGGCGGAAAGCGTAACGAGCGCGATGAGCGACTTCTTGAACATGTCTTGTCCTTTCTGAGGTTGACGGTCCCGTCAAAACGAGCGGCGGAACCCTTTGTTGACGCCCCCGGAGAGGATGCCCGCGACATTGCGCGCCGATTCGCGGACCTCCCCGTTTGGGCTTGGCTCATGCTCTCACATGCATTCCGCACCCCCTGAAAACGATTTTTGCCGCACTTTTTGGAGAAACGCCCGCAGGGGAAGAGAAAGGATCGAAAAACGGTCCGCAAAAAACTGTGGCGCAAAATCCAATTCACACGAATTTTTACGCATTCACACCACATACCCTGCAGGAGAATAAATAAAAATCACTACACCCTCCCCGTAAAATTAACCTGTCGTTCATTTTCACACCGGCAATCGAAGGAATTTTTCCAACAGCCGACGATTCCGCCGGGCTTCCGAAGAAAAACGCAGCGGATGTTGCCAGTCATGACGATGTTTCCCTGCGGCGACCTTGATGTTCTTCTCGGCGTCGAGTGTTGGAGCGAAGCGTGTCGTCGACGCGAATCACGCGCGACCTTCGGTGAAGAACCGAGCGGCGTTGCCGCAAATCTGTGGCTTCTCCGTCGATCCACTCCGCTGCAGCACGCTCCGCCCCCAGGATCCCGATCGTCCGACGGAACGCGCAGACGTGGGGATGCGCGGACGTGGAGAGAATCGTCTACCGTTTACCGACCGCGTCGCGCTCGTCCCCGCGCATACGGCGAAGATCTTTCTTGAGCGCTTTCCGACGCTTGACGTCTACGAGATTTTGTTTCAAATGTCTCGGTGGAGCTTTCTTATCGGAACGCCCTTTTCGAAAACAAACTCTTTTGCCGGGCGGCGAAGGTGGTGAGGGGCGTACTCGCAATCGTCGACCGGACGATTGGGACCGCGGCGCTCCATTGAGAAGTAACCCTGGGAGTTTTTGAAGGAGATGAGACGAAGAGTTCGCGCGGAGAGCGCTATGGAATCCGGAGAGGCGAAAGAGGTGTTCCAATACGTTGAGAGCCCCTTCCGACGAATCAGAAGGGGCTCTCTTTCAGCTAATGTCAGGTGTGGGAGACAATTCGCCGATTAGAACATGTGGACAAGACCGACAGCGCACTGATAAGCACTCGGCTTGCGGTCGTAGGTTTCGCCGCCCGCGTCGACGTCATCCTTGAAGTAACCGGCATCGGCGTAGACCACCGTGCGCTTCGAGAGCGGATACGAATAGCCGAGACCGACCATCCAACGGGTGATGTCGCTCTGGTCGCCGGCCTGCTCTTCACGATCTTCCGTGCCCTGGAACTCGGCGTCCATGTAGCCGAGAGAGGCCTTAAACGTTCCGCCGAAGGCGGGAACGTCCGTGCCGAGCATCACGGCCCAACCGTCGTAGTACCAGCCAAGACCGTCATCCAAACCAGCATTTTCATGGGCGCCAAGAAGATCGCCAACTTTGCCGTCCTTAAAGTAGGCGGCGGAGAGATAGGGCTTGACGACACCAAAGTCATACGAACCACCGGCGATCACGCGAACCGTGTCTTCCGGATTTCCCTTCACGCCGGTACGATCACCGTCTTCATTGTACTTAACGGTCGCAGCATTGATGCTGTCAACGACCATGGCAAGGTCGAGAGCGCCGTTCTTATAGGTGGCACCGATACCGTAATAACGTTCGATGTTGGACTTATTTTCGTCACCGTCGCCGTTACCGAAGGAGTACTGAGCGTAAACCTTGAACCCAGCGAATTCCGGCGTGACGTACGTCAGCATGTTGTCGGCACGCGAGTTGTAGCCGGCACCCCAGAGGAGGTGCTGATTGCCGACGTCGCCCCAACCCGTACCAAAGGCGGAGAAGGCACCGCCGATACCAAAGGAGCCGGAATCGGCAGCGAGGATCGAGGAGCGACCCATGCCGATCGTACCGAAAGCACCCTTCAACTGAAGCGTGGCTTCACGGTCGAAGATCTTGCCGGATTCGCCGAGGTCGCCGGTGTCGACATCAAAACCGTTTTCGAGAACGAAGGCAACCGTCATGCCGTTGCCGAGTTCTTCCTGCCCCTTGATACCAACGCGGTTGCCGGTGTAGTTGCCGGTAGCCATTTCGAACGTATCAACGTCGTCAACTCCAGCCATGTCGGAATCGACGCTCGTAAAACGAAGACCGAGGTCGGCACGACCATAGATCGTGACGTCCGCGGCCACGGCGGAACCGGCGGCAAAAGCGCCGAGAACAGCCAAAGCAGCAATAGACTTCTTAAACATTTCCATTCCTTAATGTCCAGAAGATAGAGAAAAGCGGAGGAAGGTCGTCAGACCTTCCTCCGCCGGGATTTTCCTTTATGGAAAGTCGGTCTTAGGATGCAACAAGCCGATTAGAACTTGTGGATCAGACCAGCCAGGACTTCAACCGTGCTCGGATTAAAGGAGTCACTGGTCTTGTAGTCGACTTCGTCACGCTGGTAAGCAACAGCCGTGTAGACCGAAGTACGCTTCGAAAGGCTGTAGTCATAACCAACCGAGAGGTTCCAACGATTGATTTCAGCCTTGTCGACACCAGTTTGCGCACGATCAGCTTCTGCGTCCATATAGCCCAACGAGGCCTTCGCCGTGCCACCGAAAACAGGCACGCCAACACCAACCGTCAAACCATAACCATTAGCACCGTTAAATTCACCCATCGTGTAGCCAGGACCGCCAGCAACGGAACCTGTGGCAGTGCCGACGAGCCCCTTGTGACCGATGGCAGAAGCATTCTTGAAGTACTGACCCAGACCGTAAAGCGTCATGCCACCAAAGTCATAGTGACCGCCCAACGAGAACGTCCACTGATCGTCTTCGGGATTGGTAGAGTCGGCGATGTAGTTGTTGGTCGTGCTGTAATTGATGGAATCAACGATACCGACCAAATAGAGCGCTTCGTTTTCGTACGTGGCAGCGACGGCATAGTAACGATTAGCCGTGGTCTTGCTTTCCTCGCCAGAATCCTTAGAGTTCGTCTTAAGGGAATACTGAGCGTGAACCTTGAAACCGGCGAAGTCGGGGGTTACGTAGGTAACCGTGTTGTCGAAACGATCATAGCCATTGGCGAACATGAACTTGGCACCGACCGAGTCACCCCAACCACCCGAGAAGGGGGAAGCCTTACCAAGAAGGCCGAAGGAACCGTTAGCGCTGGCAAACTGACCAACACGACCCATGGAAAGCGTACCGAAGTCACCCTTCAGATACACTTGGGCTTCACGACCAAAGAGGCGACTGCCATTACCGAGCGAACCCGTATCGGCATCAAAACCGTTTTCCAGAACAAAGCCAACGGTCAAACCATTGCCGAGATCTTCCGTTCCCTTCAGGCCGAAACGGGACCCCGAATTCTGACCAGAACGCATTTCGAAACCGTCAGCTTCGTCGTAACCCTGAACATCGATATCACGATGCTGGTAGTTGAAACCGTAGTCCACCAAACCGTAGAGCGTAACATCCGCGGCCACAGCAGATCCTGCAAGGGCGCCGAGAGCAGCGATAGCGATGAGAGACTTCTTGAACATTTCCATTCCTTAATGTCTAGAAGATAAGTTGTAATAAACGAAGGATTTTGAGTACCTCCGCCCGGACTTTTCCTCTATGAAAAGTCCGTCTTTCCGACCGACAGATCATCAGAACCCGTTGGTCAGAAATCTGTCGTAACCTTTTGCGGCGACCGTCCGGGAAAGTTGGCAAGCACCCGGTGAACCTAAAAGTTCAATCGCCTGCTCAGGCGGGATCATGCTCGCATACGAACCCCCCTCCGCTATCTAGGTGATAACCCTTAAATTCTTAAGGAGCGAAATTTTTCTCTTACTGTTGCAAGCAAAACGATTTACAACAAATTTTGTGGTAAAAAGTTCACTCTACCCCCTTAAGCCTCAAAACAAGAGCCCTCACCGATTCCTCGGAGAGGGCTCTTTCATCAGGTTAGATCAGGTGTTTGAACACCCGCTCACACGCTGATTAGAAGTAGTGGACGAGACCGACGGCAGCCTGGTAGCCTTCCGGTTCACGTTTGTTCCAGTCCTCGGAGTTGTAATCCACTTCATCCTTGAAATAGCCGGCATCAGCGTAGACCTTGGTGCGCTTGCTGAGCGGATATTCGTAGCCGATGGCGAAGGTATAACGGGTCAAGTCAGCACCCTTCTGATCGAAGGTATCAACGTAATCCTTCTGAGCTTCAGCATCCATGTAGCCGATCGTCATATGAGCCGTGCCACCGACGAGCGGAGCGGACGCGCCGATGACGATGCCGTAACCGTCCCAGTCACCTTTCAACTGAGCATTCGTTCCCGGGTTCACGTCCCCGGTGTCGTAGCAGTCCATCCAGCTCGTCAAACGAGCATCCTTGAAGTAAGCGGCCGACAGATAGGGCTTGACGACACCGAAGTCATACGAACCACCCAACGTGACGCGGAGCGTGTCATCGGGATCGTCACCGGTCTGATGCTTTTCATTGATCGAGTCCACGATACCGATCAAGTTGAGACCGCCCATCTTGTACGTGGCACCGAGAGCGTAGTAGCGGTCGGTCGTCGTCTTGCCTTCACGGCCAACCACAACGCCATCATCATCCTTTTCGTCAGAGCCGAACGAATACTGCGCATGAACCTGGAAGCCCGCAAATTCAGGCGAGCGATAGGAAATCATGTTGCTGTAACGCGTTTCGAACTTAGCGCCGAAAATCTGGGTCTGGTCACCGACGGCACCCCAACCCGTACCCCACGGCGTGAAATTGCCGATGGCGAAAGAGCCGGCCGTGCTGTTGAGGATGCCCATCTTGCCGAAAGCGACCTTACCGAAGCCACCTTCAAGGTACACCAGGGCTTCACGGCCGAAAATACCGTCGTACTTTTCGGCACCCGTATCGGAGTCAAAGCCGTTTTCGAGAACGAAACCAACCGTCAGGCCGTTGCCGAGGTCTTCCGAACCCTTGATGCCGACGCGGTTACCCGTGTAGTTGCCGGCAGCCATTTCAAACGTGGTCTTGTCGTCAACAGTAGGAACGTCATAGTCGACGCTCGAATAACGGAGACCCGTGTCGATACGACCGTAGATCGTGACGTCAGCAGCCATGGCGGAGCCGGCGAGGGCGCTGAGGGCGGCGACAGCAATCAGAGACTTCTTGAACATGTTCAATTACCTTTTCTGTATAAGTCTGATCTGTGAAATGGGATCCGACGGGAATGGAATGAATCGCCGGATCCCGCATCCGGTACGGCCGCCTTCCCCCGCTTGCCTTCAGGAGAGAGACTTCTTTGCCGTTCGGACGAAGGCATGTTTTCACATCTTTTACCCCCCCCCATACTGGTTTACCCTAACCGCATCCTGTAATCCGTTGCAGAAGTAGTCAATTTCATTACAAAACCCTCCTACAAAATTTTGTTGCATAGTTGCCACTTCGCCCTCCCTTCGTTTCCTCTCCGCCTTTCCTCATCCTTCTCCCAATCCCGTACGCGACAAGGTTTTGCCGTCTGCACGGCAGTGCTGCACTGTCTCGGATTCTCGACGCTCACGTCGAAGGGCCCATTTCCCGCTTTACATTCATTCTTCGAGAGACTTCCTCATGCTTTCGCGCTCCGTCCTCGGCATTGCGCTCGCTTCGGCCGCCGGCGTCTTCTGGGGTTCCATGAGCATTGCCGCGCAATACCTCATGGAGTCGGTCGCGTTTGACGCGGTCGACCTCACCGCCTTCGTCTCACGGGTGCGGGCGCTCTCCTTCTTGCGCTCGAAGCCTTCGTCCTGCGGGAAGACGTCTTCGCTCCCTTTCGCGACGGAAGGGACCGGCGCGACCTCGTTTTCTACGCTCTCGGGATGCTCGGGATTCAGCTCGCCTTCTTTCTCTCGATCCGAGACGCCAACGCCGCCACGGCGGCGCTGACGGTGACGACGGGACCGCTCTTCGTCACGGGCTGGACCGCCTATTCCGAGCGCCGCGCCGTCACGAAGGAAGAGTGGATTTCGATCGCGCTCGCCATGGCGGGCGTCTCCCTTCTCGTCACCAAAGGCGACTTCTCGACTCTTGACTTCTCGCCCGCCGGCGTGCTCTGGGGCATTGCTTCGGCCGCCTGCGGCGCCTTCTGCACGATCCAACCCAAACGCATGCTTTCCCGTTTGTCTGTCGGGGTCGTCGTGGGCTGGGGCATGGCGCTGGGCGGCGCAATCCTCTGTTTCGCCAACCCTCCGGACGTCGCCGCCGTGGAATGGAATTTCGCCACGACGGGCCTCTACTTCTACATCGCCGCCGTCGGGACGGTCGCGGCCTTCTGGTGTTACCTGAAGAGTCTTTCGTACATCTCGGCTCCGACCACGGCGCTTCTCGCCAATTTCGAACCGCTTACGGCGGTGGTCCTGGGCGTTCTTCTTCTCGGGCTCACCCTCAACGCGTGGGAACTCGTCGGGATTGCGCTCCTCGCCGTCATGGTTTTCCGGCTCACGCGCGCGAAGAAGTGATTCTTCCCGTCCGCCTTCGCCAACGCATGCCGCAACGCGTCCGCCTTCCGTTTGCCGCGTCGTATTCCTCCCGCGACGCCTTCGGTTCTTTTCCTTCCCGCAACCCCCAACCGAGCGTTTTCCCTCTCAGTCGAAATTAAGGCGCCTCCCTTAGAATGGATCCGCAAAAGCGCTCGGAGACCGATCCGTCCGAGCCATCCATTCATCCCGATCACAAGGAAACGCCATGTTCACCTTCTTTTCCATCGTTTTCGGTCTCATCTGGGCCGTCGCGAGCTTCCTTCTCCTCTTCAAGGTGTGGGACGGCCTCGGACCGATCGTTCTGGGCATCTCGAAGAGCCACTTCGTACAGGCGGCCGCGATGATCATCACCTACCTCGTGATCTTCGGCGTTCCCGCCTGGCTCTGGTGCAAGATTTTCGGTTGAGTCTTTCTCTTCCCCTAAATCCGCGTCCGTTCTCCGCCGGCTCTTTTTTCTCTTCCGGAAGGGCGGCCCCTTTTCCTTCGTTTTGAGTGAGGTGTTCGAATGCTCGGCAATCTGCACAACCAAGTCGCCGTCGTTACGGGCGGATCCCGCGGCATCGGCCGCGGCATTGCCCGCGTGCTCGCCCGTGCGGGCGCCAACGTCCTCGTCGCGGGCCTGGAGGAAAACGAGTGCCGCGCAGCCGCGGAAGAACTCCGCGGTCTCGGCGTCGACGCCGAGGGTATCGCCGGCGACGTCACCGATCGATCCTTCTGCGACGAAATGGTTCGCCGTGCGACGCAACGCTGGGGGCGACTCGACATCCTTTGCGCCAACGCCGGAATTTTCCCGCAGGCAAAGCTCGAAGACATGACGGAAGACGACTTCGAGCGCGTCATGAAGGTGAACGTCAAGGGAACCTTCCTCTGCGTACAGGCGGCGATCCCCGCGATGAAAAAACAGGGATACGGGCGCATCGTTCTCACGAGCTCCATCACGGGTCCGATCACGGGTTATCCCGGCTGGGCCCATTACGGAGCGTCGAAGGCCGCGCAACTCGGCTTCATGCGCACGGCCGCGATCGAACTCGCCCCCTTCGGAATCACGGTGAACGCCGTGCAGCCCGGCAACATCGCAACGGAAGGTCTTGACGGACTCGGAGACGAATACCTCGCCCGAATGGCGCGCGCGATTCCGATGAAGCGTCTGGGCACCCCCGAAGACATCGGAACGGCCGTCCTCTTCTTTGCCTCGAAGGAGGCGCACTACGTCACGGGCCAGAGCCTCGTCGTGGACGGCGGACAGATTCTTCCCGAATCTCCCGAAGCGCTCGCCTGAGAGAACGCTTATTCCCCATGCAAAAAACCGGCGTCCGTCGAGCGGAGAGCCGGTTTTTTCATTGTGTTGCCGACGACGGTCTTCGAACGCTCCGGAGTGCCGTACGTCCGGGAACGGGTCTGAAAGTTCTTTATCCCCTCAGCTCTCCGAATCGGTCTTCCCGTCGCGCTCCGCCGTCTTCGCAGGAACCTTGACCGCTTCTTTCGTCCCTTCAGGACGCTGCGCCCCGGCCGAGGGCGTCTTTTCGCCCGACTCGGCCGCCTTCTGCGCCGCACCGCCCGCGAACCTCGCCATCCACGCCTCCATCATGCGGCCCGCGTCTTCGACAAGCTTCACCATGGCCCGCACCCAAGCGTCGACCGTGTCGCGCGAACCCCGCACAAAGGCCTTCGTCTCTTCGGGTGCGGCGAGGAATGCGAGGAGCGCAAAGAAGATGCAGAGCACCACCGCAAGAAGCAGGAGCGCAAAGGAGAGAAAGGCGAGCGCAAGCGCCACGAGAAAGAGAATCGCAAGCGTCACGGCGCGGATCGTTTTGGCGGGCATGGATGTATTGTCGGTAAACCAAAGGAACGCGGTTGGGCGGGGCGTCAAACCGCACGTAAAGGAAAAGGCGGGCGCCCGAGCAAAGTCGAACACGGCTTCGCGCGAAACGTCCGCCCTACTCTACCCGAAAGAACGTCGCCCCGCAGGGCGCGGTTCCGCCGGGCATGAGGTTTCTCAGAGCACGCGGCGGTGCTGCCAGAGGTGCACCGCGAGGAACCCGAAGAAGACGCAGCCAAGCGCCCAGTGCGCACCCGTGGAGCGAAGGAAGAGCGCAGCGGTGGATCCAGCGAGCGCCCCGCCCATCAGACGGTTCTGCGCGACGCGGCGCGTACGGCCTCCGGCCTTCGCCTTCTTTTCCGGCACCACGAAGGGTGCGACGAGGTCCAAGACCTTCTGTCCGCAACGCTCCAACACCTCGCCGGCGGGCTCGAGCGTTTGCGCGACCGCTTCGACGGACGCCTTCACGCGGGCGCAGGGCTTGGCGCCTTCGGCGGCCGCTTCACGGCTTTTCCCGTCGGCTTCCGAAGAAGGCGCTTTCGCCGAAGCGCCGCAGACGCATTCCTCGGCGTACTCTTGAGTCTCGGCTTCGCCGGCGGGCGCAAAGAGCGCGAAAAGTCCCGCCGCCTCTCGGGCCAGTTCTTCAAAGGTCCAGTCGGCCTCCGACTCGTCCCAGAGAAGAAGCAGACTGCCCACGCGGCGGTTGAGCTCGACCTTGCGCATCCCGGGCTTCGTCCGCAGCCACGAGACAAGGCCTTCGGCCCAGTCGTCCGAAAGGTCCGTCAAAGCCGGATGACGAAGGCGAAGCCGTCCCGGAACGAAGGAACGCACGGAAGCGACGAGACTCTCGGCGGTAAATGACTGTTCCATGATGAAACTCCTTTCAGTCGTTTTTCGTTTGCACGTCCTTTCCGGGTATCACGAAAGCGCCGGAAAAGGCCCGCGGTCGCCGTGCGCCCCGCGTGCGTCCGATTCGTGGACGCCGTCCGTCCCCGCCTTCGCGCCTTCCGCGCGCTCGAGCGAATCGGTGACGTGAGAGAGCGCATGACGGAGATTGTCCGCGACGCCGGCGAGAAATCCCTTGCCGTCGAGGCCGCCCGCATCGGGATCGCGCATGGCGTTCAGACACACCCCGATCGTCGTACCGTTGTGCAGGAGCGCCCCGGCCGCGGGCATGAGCGTGCCCGTGAGACCGCCCGCGAGGAACAAACCGTTCAACCCGACGGACGCGACGAAATTCTGACGAATGCGCGCCATCGCGGCCTTGCCCAGATCCATCGCGACGGGAAGTCCCGCAAGCGTGTTTTCGGAGAGCACCACGTCGGCCACTTCCTGCGCGATGTCCGCGCCGTCCCGAAGCGTGACGCCCACGTCGGAAGCCGAGAGCGCGGGACTGTCGTTGACGCCGTCCCCCACCATGAGGACTTTGGCGCCCTTTTCCTTCAAGGCCGTCACGACCGCCGCCTTGTCCGCGGGAAGAATCCCCGCGCGGTAGTGATCGATCCCGAGCGTTTCGGCGACGACCCGCGCCGTGCGCTCGTCGTCGCCCGTCAACATCCAGACTTCCTTGACGCCGCGCTCGTGCAAAGCCGCGATCACGGCCTTCGCTTCCGCGCGGACCGGATCTTCAATCCCGAGAAGACCCGCCAACTTGCCGCCCACGGCAAGATAGAGAATCGACTTTCCTTCGCGCGCGAGACGTTCCGCCGCCTCGTGCCCCACCGCGACCGAGACCCCTTCGTCTTCTTCGACGAAATGGCGGGAACCGAGGAGCACGCGCGCTCCTTCGACCGAAGAGGCGATTCCGTGGGCCACCACGTAGTCGATCTTCGCGTCGTGCGCTTCAACCGCGTGCGCGAGGCCCTTCGCTTCCGCGGCGTGCACGACGGCGCGGCCGACGGGATGAGGAAAGTGTTCTTCAAGGCACGCGGCGAGTCGAAGAAGGTCGTCGGCATCGTAGCGTTCGTCCAAGGAGACGACGTCCGAGAGCTTCGGCGCACTCGCCGTGAGCGTGCCCGTCTTGTCAAAGACCACGGTGTCGACTTCGGCCAGGGCCTCGAGGTACTTGCCGCCCTTCACGACGACGCCCCGCTGCGTGCCCGTGCGCATGGCGGTGAGAATCGCCAGGGGCGTCGCAAGACGAAGCGCGCAGCTGAAGTCGACCATGAGGACGGAGGCCATGCGCGCGAAGTCCCGCGTCACGAGCCACACGAGCCCCGCAAGAAGGAAGTGGTAGGGGACGATGCGGTCCGCCCACTTGAGGGCCTTTCCTTCGATCCCGGCCTTGGCGGCTTCGGAATTCTCGATGAAGCGCACGATCTGCTGCAGACGCGTGCCGTCTCCCACGCCCGTGGGCCGGATCATGAGTTCGCCGTCTTCGAGGACCGTGCCCGCAAAGACGGTGCCGCCCTTCATGCGGTGAACGGGAAGGGGTTCGCCCGTCATCGAGGCCTGATTGACGCTTCCGTCCCCGTCCACGACGATGCCGTCGACGGGAATGGCGTTGCCGGCATGCACGACAACCACGTCCTCCTTCGTGACGGCGCGAAGCGCGATCTTGACGTTCCCGTCTCCGCGTCGCACCCAGACGCTGTCGACGCGAAGCGCCAGTTCGTCGGCGAGACTCGCCATCGACTTCTTGCGCGTATAGGATTCGAGCATTTCGCCCAGGCCGAGGAGCACGATCAGCAGTCCCGCCGTACGGAAGTCCCGGCGAAGAAGCGAGACGAGAAGCGCCGCGCCGTCGAGGACCGCCACGTCGAAGCGGCCCCGAAGGAGCGACTTCACGCCCGAGAGCACGAAGGGTACGCTCGCAAGAAGCGCATTCGCCGCATTGAGTCCTACGGGAAGAAGCGGGCGAAAAAAGAGAAAGCGCGTGAGAGGCGCAAAATCAAGCGTCCCTTCCTCCCGCCCGGCCGAAACCGGCGTCAAGTCGCCCGACCGGGCGGACGCGCCCGAACGGCCCGGGCTTCGCCCCGGAACGCGCGAGAGAAAGTGCTGCGAAAGGCGCTGCCAGACGTGCAGAACCGGCATGTCGGAGAGTGCGCGGTTGACGGTCGCAATCGTACCGGACCAGGCGGCGGAGGTTTTCTCCGACGTCTCCGTCCGTCCCTCTGCGGCACGCGCGAGGGCTCTCCTCGCCGCGGCCGTGTCGACGCGGGTGATGAGGGGCGACTTTTCCAGCGACGCGAAATACGCCGCGACGCGCCCCCGCGCCTCCCAATCCGCCACCGTCACGACGACCGAGCCCGTGCGGGGATTGACGCGAAGACCCGTGACGCCCGATACGCGTTCGAGTTCGTCGGCCAAAAGCTTCGCCGACGCAAGGCTCATCGTCCCGTCCGTGCGCCAACGGGTGCGGTTGCCGACTTCGTGAACCAAAGTGAAGACCATGAGGGGCCTCTAGAAAGTAATTTCGGCGCGAATCCGAAGAAACGAAGAACCTGCGGTCCCCGCCTCTTCTTCGGACAAGGCCGGAAGACAAACGCGTTTCGGGGCGCGGCCTTCACCTCGCCCCGAAAGAGATTCACGCGAAAACGACGCGGCCTCAGGCCGCGGCGGGCTTCACTTCCTCTGCGGGAGCGACAGGCGCCTGCGTCGAGGCGGCCGCCTCCTTCGCTTCCTTTTCGAGCCTGCGCTCCTGCGCCTTCACTTCGGCTTCGGCGACGACGTCGGCCAAATCCTCCTTGACGCCTTCGACCCCCGCCATGATCTTGTCGCGAAGATCCATGCCGGAACTCAACAGATTCGTCGCAAGAGGCTTGACGTCAAGCTTCCCGCGCGTGAGCGCCACGGCGCCGAGCGCGCCCACGATCACGCCGCCTGCAAAGAAAAGTCCGTACTTGGTCGTTTCGTTCATTTTTTCGTCCCTTCCGTGATTTCGGTTGCGTTCGGACGCCTTTGTCCGTAACGAGAATTATTCTCTCGATATTTTACGCTTTCTTTTCATCGACGTGACGGAAAAGAGTCTTTTTCCGCTTGGTCCTTTGGCGACGTCGGCGCAGCGTACCCGCCGGTTTCGACCGAAACTTCCTCCTCCTCGTCCCGTCTTTCCCTACGGAGCCTTGCGCCGCCGCCAGAAAATGAGCGGGCACGCGTCTCTCCCTGACGCACTGAAGGTCGAGTTTTTTCTTTCAAACAATAATAACGAGGAGAAAGGCTCTCATTCTCTTTCTCCTCGTTTGCGGCAACTCCGCTTTCCCAAGCCCTTTACTTGGCGGGCTTCTTGTTCCAGGTGGCGGGCCGTCCGAACCACTTCTCGTGGATCTTGTCGTAGGTGCCGTCGGCCATGATCTCGGCAAGCGCCTTGTTGAGGGCGTCGCGCGTTTCAGGGTGGTTCTTGGGCACGACCATCGCCATGTAGCTGCCTTGTTCGACGTCGAGGCGCTTCACCTGCTTGGCGAGCGCCGGGCGGGTCGCGATCATGTAGTCGGTCGAGGCGAGCGAATTGATCGCCGCGTCGCTTCCGCCCTGAATCATGTTGAGAATCGCATCGGGACTCTGGTCAAAGGTCGTGATCTTGGCGTCGGGGATGGTCTTGGCCTTGTCGTGGCTGATCGAACCCATCTGCACCGAAATGCTCTTGCCCTTGAGGTCTTCGAACTTTTCAACCTTGAGGTCGCTGTTGGCCGGAAGAATCACGGTGATACCGGACATGTAGAAGGGATCGGTGAAGAGCACCTTCTTCTTGCGCTCCTCCGTGATCGCGAAGCCCGCCGCCGCGAAGTCGACGGCGTTCGAGAGGACCGCCGGGAGAATCCCGTCGAACTTGTACATCGTGATTTCGGGTTCCTTCCCCATCTTCGCGCAGAGCGCCTTGACGAGGTCGATTTCAAAGCCTTCGAGCTGGCCCGTCTTCGAATTCATGAATTCGAAGGGCGCGAAGGTCCCTTCACTGGCGACGCGGATCTTCTCGGCCGCGGAAACGCCGCCCGCCATCAGGGCGGCGGCAAAGAGGGCGAAGCACTTGGATTTGAGTCCGAATTTCAGCATGGCGTTTTCCTTCCTGGGGTCTGTCTGTCGAGGGGTTTGGTCTTTCGCTTCGGAAGTCTCCGATCTTTTGGAAGAACCTCGTTTTGCGATGTCGTGAGGATGAATCTACACCGCTTTTTTCCTTTCCGTCGTCTTCCCGCACAACGATTTGAAGGTTCTTTGCGTGAGCTTCGCGCGCCTTGGGCAAAACCTCCCAACCGTCGATTTTGGCAGACCTTTTTCAACCGTTTGCCTTCTTTTGGCCGCCAATGGTCGACCATTTTCCGACACGCTAGGGAATCCGCCCGATCCCGTTTGCCCTGCGGGAAGAAACCCGCGTTTTTCCGCGCTTCCTCATGCCGAAACGGAGGGTTCTCGGATAGGCTTTCCCGTCACGCACACCCATGAAAAAGGAGGAAAACCGTGTCCGACCTCAACGCACTCATCGAGCCCCTTCTCACCGAAGAGCTCCGTCAAGACGTCCTCGCCTGGCGCCGCCACATTCACCGCCATCCGGAGCTGAGTTTCGAAGAGCACGAAACCGCCGCCTACATCGAGGCGGAACTGCGCGCCATGGGCTACGACGACGTGGTGAGCCCCACGCCCACGAGCCGCGTCGCGACGCTCTGCGGAGGCAAGGGACCGGGACGCACGATCGCGCTTCGCGCCGACATTGATGCGCTCCCCGTGGAGGAAGCCGAGGGACTTGCATGCCGCTCCGTCGTTCCGGGCGTCTCGCACGTCTGCGGGCACGACGCCCATGCGGCGATGCTTCTCGGAACGGCGAAACTCCTTCTCTCGCTCAAGGACGAAATCCCCGGCACCGTGAAATTCTTCTTTCAGCACGCCGAAGAACTCGCGCCAGGGGGCGCCGCGGAAATGGTCAGGGCGGGCGTCCTCGACGGCGTCGACGCCTGCGTGGGCCTGCACGTCATGAACGATCCGATCGGGCTCGTGCGCGTCACGACGACGCCTGCCGTCACGACCACCTGCGACGAAGTGACCGTCACGATCCGCGGCCGCGGTACGCACGGCTCGATGCCGCACGCCGGTATCGACCCGATTCTGGTCGGGGCCGAAATGGTTCTTGCGATGCACACGATCGTCTCGCGCAACCTCCCGCCCGGACGCTTTGCGGTGGTATCGCCCACGATTTTTCAGGCGGGAAACGCCGTAAACGTCATTCCCGACACGGCCAAAATCGGCGTCAACTTCCGAACGAAGAGCGAAGAGGACCGCAATTTTCTCTTCCAACGCATTGAAGCCGTCGCGCGAAGCGTCGCGGCCGTGCACGGCGCCGAGGTGGAGATCGACGCCGTTCGGGGCTGCGCCGCCACCATTCAGGATCCCGCCATGATCGGACGGGCGCTGCGGGTCGCAAAAGAAGTGATGCCCGCCGACAAGGTCGCGACCGGAAACGGGATGACCGGATCCGAAGACTTCTCGGCCTTTGCCGAGAAGGTTCCCTCCGTCTACCTCATTCTGGGCGGCGGCACGGCCCAAGAGGGCTACCCCTACGCCAACCACCACCCCGCCTTCCGGCCCGACGAGGGCTGTTTCATGCCGGGGGTTCGGATCGAAGCGGCGATGGCGCTCGACTTTCTGCTTCGGCCCTGACGGACAGCGAGACGTCCTCCGGGCCGGAAGTCTCGGGGGCCGTCCCGACGCAGCACCCCCCCCCGCCTCTTCTTTCACTCATCGCACTTCTGGCGGCGTCGAACGCCTTTTCCCTGCCGGAGACGCCGCGACAGAACTTAGTGTTCCCGTCCCGCACCGTTGCGGTTTCCGCAACAAACGGCTCTTCGCCCGAACGCCGCTCAGAAAGCCCCGCACGGGCTTCCTTGCCCCGGACAAAATCGGAGGGCGGCGCACTTGGCGCGAAGAGACAGTCCGAAGCTCATGCCGGGCCTCCTCGAGACCGATGCGACGCGCTACACTCCTCACTCTCACTTTTTCTTTTGCAAGGATTTCTCTCCATGTCGATCGAACGACCCCGCATCGCCCTTCTCGCCACGGGCGGCACCATCGTAAGTTCCGGGAAGAGCCCCGACCAGATGACGGGCTACGGCATTGAAAACTTCCGCGTGACCGATCTCATCGCGGCCGTGCCGGGGATTGAAAAGATTGCGGAACTCGAAGTCGAACAGGTCGCCAACATCGACTCAAGCTCCATGACCTACGGCGTGTGGCGCGCTCTGGCGGAACGGATCGAAGCCTATGCCGCGCGCGAAGACATCGACGGGATCGTGGTGACGCACGGCACCGACACGCTCGAAGAGACCGCCTACTTCCTGACGCTCGTTCTCAACACCGCGATGCCCGTCGTGCTCACGGGCGCGATGCGCCCCGCGACGGCCCTCTCCGCCGACGGCCCGCTCAATCTCTACAACGCCGTGCGCGTCGCTTCCGCCCCGGCCGCCCACAAAAAGGGCGTCCTCATCGTCTTGAACGACCTTATTCTCGACGCCCGCGAAGGAACGAAGACGAATCCCACGAACGTCGCGACCTTCTTCTCGCGCGACTTCGGCGCGATCGGCATGATCGCGGGACCGCGCATCGAGTTCTACCGCGCCCCCACCCGCTCCCACACGCTTCATACGCCGTTCTCCGTCGCGAACCTTCCCGACGAACTCCCGCGCGTCGACATCGTGGTTTCCCACGCGGACGACGACGGCGTGCTCGTTCGCGCCGCCGTGGCGGCGGGGGCCCGAGGGATCGTGCATGCGGGAACCGGGAACGGTTCGGTGCACGGGAATACCGAAGAGGCGCTCATGGAGGCTTCCAAGGCGGGCGTCATCGTCGTACGCGCCTCGCGCGTCGGCGGCGGCATGACGGTCGAGGGTCTTGCGCACTGGCAGGAAGCGGGCTGGATTCCCTCGGGCTCGCTTCTTCCCTGGAAGGCCCGAGTTCTTTTGCAGCTTGCTCTCACCCGCACGGATTCTCCCGCCGCGGTGAAGGAGATGTTCGCGCTCTACTGATGACCGGCGCATGGGACGGCTTTTTGAGAAACCGAAGCCGCCAGCGTCGAACCCGGGCGGCATCCTTTGCGATGCCGCCCATGTCTCCCGTCCTCCCGGTCCTCCGTTTTTTTTCATGAAAGAAAGAGTTTGACCTTCATCATGCAGGTGAAGGCGTCGCCTTCATCCCCATTTTTTCCGAAGAAAGTCGCGATGAACACGAATCTGCGGATTTTCCGAACTTTCGAAGACGGCCGCCGCGTGCCGGTCGGGCACGCGGAGAATCGCAACGGCAACATCGTCTTCCGCTACGACGGCGAATACCTCGCGGCCTTCGGAGAAGCGGTCGGCTCTCTTTCACCGCTCACGCTTCCCTACGACGCATCCCTCCAACCGACACCGGGCAAATGTCCTGCCGGACTGCCCGGTTTTCTCGCGGAAAGCCTGCCTGACGGCTACGGCCTCCTGCTCATGGACAAGGCATTTCAGAGAACCGGCGTGCCGCGGGAAGCCGTCGCACCGCTCGACCGCCTCGCCTTTGTCGGCAATCGCGCTGCCGGAGCGCTCTCCTACGAGCCCGGAGACGACATTCCCGCCGTACGACGGGAATGTCTTCCCCTTGCGGAACTTGGCGCCGCCGCCCAAACGTTGTTCGAAGGGAAGGAGAGCGAGTTCTTTGTCGAACTCACGGCCTGCGGGAGTGCAGGCGGCTCCCGTCCCAAGGCGCAGCTTTTCTTCGGCGATGATTTCTCGCGGACTTCACTCGTCCCGAGGGAAAATTCCACGGCTTGGCTCGTCAAATTCACGGCTTCCGACTTTCCGCTCGGTCACGAAGAAGGCCTCTTCGAAGCTGCGGCCCTTGCTGCGTCGGAGAAGGCGGGCATCCGCACGCCCGCGTGGAGACTCTTTGAAGGTCCTCAAGGAAGGGGGCGCCCCAAGGTCCCTTACTGGCTCGGGATGGAGCGTTTTGACCGGACGTCCGCAGGACGCGTTCACTACGTCTCAGCCGCAGGACTTTTGAACGCCAACTTCCGGGAACCCGTCTTCGACTACTTCGACCTGATGCGACTCACCTACCGGCTCACGCAGTCACAGGTGGAAATGGAGGAGCTGTTCCGAAGGGCGGTTCTTTCCTACTTCCTCAGAAACGAAGACGACCACGGGAAGAATTTTGGCTTTCTCCTTCACGACGACGGACGTTGGGAATTGTCGCCCTCCTTCGACATCACCTATGCGCCGGGGCCTTACGGAGAGCATGCCACGTCCTTCGGAGGAAACGGACGGCGCATCACGCGCGACGCGCTCGAGCGCATGAGCCGCCTCATGGCGACGCCCGTCGAGAGGCTTGAGGAAATCGTCCGTCAAACGGCCGAGGCAGCCCTCGGCTTTTCCGAGACGGCCTTGTCTCTCGGCGCAAAACGCGCCACTATCAAGGAAGTGAAGGCGCAGGTCGAAGCGGCCGTCGATGCAAATCTCAAGACCATGGGGCTTGTCTGAGACATCACCACCTTTTATCTCTTGGCTGAGGAAACCGAATCGCATCAGGTGGATCCTCCTTGCCGGAGCCCGTTAGAATCATCTCTGGACCTTAAATCGACTGTTTATTCGCATAGCTTGTCTGTTTGCCGTGCGACCGCATCGCTGAAGACCGCATCGCTGAATTTACCGAGAAAAGGAGATTGCCGTGAAACGATCCCTCTTAACCGTGGTTCTCGCCGCCATGCTCGCCGGCTGTTCCGCAACGATTGAATATCACCCTTTTGTCGGAGAAGAACAGATCTTGCAAGGAAATGGCGGCGCATGCAATCTCGAGGAAGGCATCGAAATCTGGGTTAAGGGAGCGCCCTCCAAACCGTTCACAGTCATCGGCTACGTCGACGGAGAATACACCGACGGCATCGGTGAAAAATCCGCCTTGAAGCGCCTAATTGTTGAAAAAGTAAAGGAAGTCTCCGGCTCCGGCGTCATTCTCACGTCTCGTCGCTCCAGTCTGGGCGATTCGTACTTTGTTGGTAGAGTGCTCGTCACCGACACGAACTTCAAAGACGAATTCGTTGTTTTCCGCTATCAACCGGATATCGAAATGCCCGCCGCACAACAGGCGGACGAGAATTAGATTGGTATCTGACTCCTCCATGTGAGCCGTTATAGAACAACAGAAACAGAGCGTTTTCCCGTGCTCGTCGATCAAATCGCGTTGCACTCGAAGCAGGCGATCTTCCCGCAGGAATTACTTGAAAGCGAGCGGCCGACGTCACAAAAACGTCATAAAACCGTATCGAAACATTGCTTTCCCCTAAGCAATTCGCCCTCCTCCGAAAGGATAGCCGTATAATTCCCTGACCTGAAACGACAGACTGAGGTCGGAGCGCTCCGCACCTTCGGTCTGTTTTTGTTTTCACCGCCCCGATTCCGGCGACTTCGACACGACCCCCACATGTTCTCCTCTTCGATCCATTCGATCCGAAAACACTTCACGCGCAGCATCGCCGAGTGGGCGGATGCCGGTACGGGGACGGTTTCGCTGCTCCTCAACAGCCTCGGACTACTTTTGGCCTGGCTCTTCGTGCCGCTCGAGAGCGGCTACTGGCGAAACGTCCGGGAAAACCGCAGAAATCTTTATCCCCACGTCAACTTCGACCGACCGACGGTGGCCGACATCGTCCGCGTCGCCCTGCAGTCGGTCTTTCTCTTCGTCGTCTATGCCTTCGACTGGCAGCGCTTTCGACGCGAGAATCCCCTCGCCCGTCTCGTCACGGGCGTAACGTCCGCCGTGGGGACCCTCGGCGAAAAAATCGGCGCCCTGGGAAGCCGCTGGCTCTCGGGAATCGGCTCCCTGAGCGAAGAGGGCGTCGAGCACCGTCCGGATCCCGTTTCGGGGCCGAAAAAGCGCCTGCAGTCGATTCTCGTCGGCACCGCCGCCGTGCTCGCGATCGGTCTCGCGGTTCTCTGCATCACGCAGCCCTTCGACTTCCGCGGTCAGGTGATCTTCCTCTCGATCATGCTGATTTCCGCCTGGAGCTTCACGCACATCCGTGCGCGCGTGACGCTCATGGTCCTCTTCGTGATTTCGGTCGTGGTGTCGGCCCGCTACCTCTGGTGGCGCTGCACGGCGACGCTTCATCCGTCGTCGCCCGCGGAACTCTTCTTCTCGGTCCTTCTTCTTGCGGCCGAATTCTACGCCTTCGTCGTGACGGTGCTCGGGTACTTCCAGGTCTGCTGGGTTCTGAACCGCAAGCCCTGCCCTCTGCCCGCCGACCGCTCGGTCTGGCCCACGGTCGACATCTTCATTCCGACCTACAACGAGTCGCTCGAAGTCATCAAGCCCACCGTCTTTGCGGCGCTCAACCTCGACTGGCCCGCACACAAGCTCAAGGTCCATCTCCTTGACGACGGAAGCCGCGACGCCTTCCGGGAATTCGCCGAATCGGTGGGCGTACGCTACATCAAGCGCGAAGAGCACAACCACGCCAAGGCGGGGAACATCAATCACGCGCTCGGGATCACGAACGGAGAATTCATCGTGATCTTCGACTGCGACCACGTGCCTTCCTGCGACTTTTTGACGTCCACCGTCGGCTGGCTCGTCAAGGACGAGAAGATCGCGCTCGTGCAGACGCCGCACCACTTCTATTCGCCCGATCCCTTCGAGAAGAACCTCCACCTCGAGCGGGCGATGCCGATCGAGAATTCGCTCTTTCACGACTTCATCCAGAAGGGGAACGACACCTGGAACGCCGTGATGTTCTGCGGCTCGAGCGCCGTCATGCGCCGTGCGGCCCTCATGCAGATCGGCGGGATCGCGGTCGAAACCGTGACGGAAGACGCCCACACCTCGCTCAAGCTCAACCGCCTCGGCTGGAAGTCGGCCTTCATCTCGAAGCCCGTCGCTTCGGGCCTTTCGACCGAATCGCTCTCGGCGCACGTGGGGCAGCGCATCCGCTGGGCTCGCGGGATGATTCAGATCTTCCGCCTCGACAACCCCTTCACGGGCAAGGGCCTCACGCTTCCCCAGCGCCTCTGTTTCTTCAACGCGATGGTGCACTTTCTGCACGGACTGCCGCGTCTGGTGTTTCTCGCCGCGCCGTTGCCCTACATGTTCGCCGACATCTACGTCATCTACGCGTCGGCCGCGGCCATCTTCGCCTATGTGATTCCGCACATGGTGCACTCGGCCATCACGAACAAGATCCTGCAGCGGGGCTATCGCTATCCCTTCCTCGGGGCCGTCTACGAAACGGTCCTCTCCTGGTACATCCTGCTCCCGACGACGGTCGCCCTCATCTTCCCGCACAAGGGGAAGTTCAACGTCACCGCCAAGGGGATGACGATCGACAAGAAGTACGTCGACTGGGGAATCGCCAAGCCCATCCTCGTTCTGATCGCGCTCAACCTCGCGGGGCTCGCCGTCGGGATCTACAAGACGATCGTCGCCGCCGACCCGCAGGTCTCGACCCTCCTCATCAACTTCGGCTGGATTCTCTACAACCTCGTCGTCCTCGGCGCATCGGCCGCGGTCGCCGTGGAAGAGGTGCAGAAGCACCGTCTGCCGCGCATGCCTTTGAACGTCGGCGTGCGCGTGGGACGCGGGGAAACTCTTTCCGATGCGTTTGCCGCGCGCCTTCGCGAATTCTCGCAGGAGCACCTCCGTTTCGAGGTCGATCCCGAGACGCTCAAGAGCCTCTCGGAGGGCGACGAACTCTTCGTCGAAATTCCGACCCGAGGTACGGTTGAGCGCTTCCGCACGACCGTGACGCTCGTCGAAGACGCGGCGTTTGAAGTGCGGGTGGATACTGCCGACCGCTTCGACGAGATTCGTCTCAACCGCGCCACCTTCGCGCGCGAAGGCATTTGGGCCGAGCCCCCCGAAGGCGAGGTCGACGACCGCTTCGTCGCGGGCTTCCTGCGCCTCATCCGCATTGCGCTCTACGGCTACAAGTCGCTTTTGGAATTCCTGCCCGGCCGCGTCGGCCGACTGATCCGTTTTCTTCTTTCGCTCCTGCCGCGCATCCCGCGTCAGGCCGCCACCCAAAGGGTTTCATGATGTCCTTCCTTACGAGAAAGCACCGTACACACCGAGCCGCGCTCACCACGATCGCGGCGTCGCTTACGCTCGCCCTCGGTCTTGCCGAGCCGGTCTTCGCCGCCGACGCGCCCTCGCCCGTGTGGCGCACCGACGCGACGGCCTCCGTCACCGAGTCGCACGACCTCATCCGCCTCGTCCCCGGAGGACTCGCCACCGCGGTGAAGCTTACGGGCGCGATGCCGACGCAGTACTTCGACTTCGGCGTGCGCGCGGACGAAATCGTTTCGAAGGCGACGCTCGACCTCTCGTTTACGCCCTCTCCCTCGCTGATTCCCGGGACCTCGCAGCTGAACGTCTACCTCAACGGAGAACTTCAGGGCGTCACCGCGATCACGAAGGAAATGCTCGGCAAGCCCACGAGCCTCTCGGTCGCGCTCAACGCGAAGTCCATGAAGACGCGCAATCAGCTGAGCGTCGAATTCGTCGGGCACTATTCGATCGTGTGCGAAAACGAAGGAAACAGCGCGCTCTGGCTCGACATTTCTCCGACGAGCCAGTTGACGCTCGAAAAGCAGAACCTGCGCTTGACGAACGACCTCGCGCAGCTCCCGTTGCCGTTTGTCGACACCTCGGTCGAAAAGGCGACGACGCTCCCCGTGGTCTTCGCTTCGGCTCCTTCCAAAGACGCCCTTCGCGCCGCCGCCATCGTGACGGGCCGAGTCGCCGCGGCGAGCGCCTGGCGAGGCGCCGACTTCCCGGTCTATTTCTCGGAAGTTCCCGCCCAGGGTCACTTCGTCGTTTTCGCGACGAACGAAAACCGTCCGGCGTTTCTGCGGGAACTGGCGCCCTTTGAAGGACCGGAACTTCTCATGCTCGACGCCCCGGGCGGACTCTATGAAAAGATGCTCGTCGTCGCGGGCAAGACCGACGCCGACCTCGTGACGGCCGCGCAGGCCTTCGCAACGACGGGGCGCATCCTCATCGGACCGCGCGCCGCGATCAAGGACTTCAAGGCGGCCGATCCTCTTCCCGCCTACGTGTCGCCCAACTGGGTGAACACCGACTTCGCGGTGCCGCTAAGCCAGCTCATCGAATACCCCGAACAGCTGACGGCCCGCGGTGAAACGCTGCCTCCCCTTCACGTCGCCTTCCGACTTGCTCCGGACACCTATCTCACGAGCGCTTCGTCGGCGACTCTGAATCTTCTTTACCGCTACACGAAGCCCGTCACGGGTCAGGCCGCGCAGCTTCGCACCCTCGTAAACGGCGCGCTCGCCGACAGTCAGAACCTCTCCGACGAAGAAAGCCGCGGCGCCGCCGTCGTAAATCTGCCCGTCCCCGAAGGACCGGCCGTGACGGCGGGCGCCCTGCATAAGAGGGGACTCGGTTTTGTGAACGACCTCTCCTTTGAAGCGGGCTATCAGCAAAACCCCAACGAAGGCACGCCCGAAAACTGCCGTGCGGCGACCCTCACCTCGCATCAGGTGCAGATCGATCCCTCGTCGATGATCGAATTCTCCGGGATGTACCACTATGCGCAGCTCCCCGAGATCGGACTCTTCACGCAGGGAGCCTTCCCCTTCTCCATGTACGCGGACCTGAGTCAGACGGCCGCGGTCGTTCGCAAGGACGCGCGTCCGATTGAGCTCACGACCTTCTTGAACGCCGTCGGCCGCATGGCGGCGACGACGGGCGTGGCGCCCCTGCACCTCACCGTGGCGAATCCCGAAGATTCGGCTTCTCTCAAAGAGAAGGATCTGCTCATCGTCGGCCCCATGCCCGAAGACGTGATGGACATCAGTCCGGAATCGGCCGCCGCTTTGGCCGACGGCGTCTCGAAGTGGTTTGCGAAGCCCGCCGAAAAGGCGGAAGGCACGGCCGAACCCGAACGCCTCGCCACGGGTTTTGCCGCGATCGTCTCCGTGAAGTCCCCCGTCGACAACGCCCGCACGGCCGTGGCGCTTCTCGCCGAAGACGGCGCGAGCGGTCATCTTCTCAACCGCCGCCTCGCGAACCCGGGCGACCTGGCGCTTGCGAAGGGCGGCACCGTCTTCGTGGGCGAAGACGAACTGCGCGGCTTTGAACCCGCGTCCACCTACACGGTGGGCGACATGCCGTGGTTCCGCCGCGTGTGGCTGTCGCTCGCCGACCGGCCCTTCGTACTCGTCTTCTGCGCGCTCCTCGCCGCGGTCGTGGCGGGCGCCGGGATCTTCGTCTTCATGCGCCGCTGGATCCGCGGCCGCTCGCAGGGCGCCAACTGACCGCCGAACGTTCTTTGGCCGGCGGGACCTTCCGCCGGCACCCGAAACTTTTTAGAGAACGGAGCCTTCCCGCGCGAAGGCCCGTCCGGACGAAAACCATGAAATCGCATCTCACCCCTCTTCTTCTCGCGGGCGCCATGACGGCCCTCCTCTCGATGGCGGACCGCGCCGCGGCCTGGCCGATGTGGGACAGCTTCAAGACGGTCAACATCGACAAGAACTTCCGTGTGATCGACTACAGCGACAAACGCTCCATCACGACGAGCGAAGGACAGTCCTACGCCATGTTCTTCGCGCTCGTCGCCGACGACCGGGAAACCTTCGCGAAGCTCCTCGAGTGGACCGAAAAGAATCTGAGCAAGGGCGACATCACGAAGAATCTTCCCTCGTGGCTTTGGGGGAAGACCGGCAACGGCTGGGGCATCATCGACACGAACAACGCCACCGACTCCGATCTCTGGATCGCCTACGACCTTCTCGAAGCCGCACGTCTCTGGAACGAGCCCGCCTACGAAGAAAAGGCCCGCGCGATGATGGAGGGCCTCAAGCGCGACGTGCGCGACATCCCGAATCTCGGCAAGGTCCTCCTTCCGGGCGGAAGCGGTTTTGACCACCCGACCCACGTGACGCTCAACCCGAGCTACTACCCGGTCTTCATCCTGCGTCGCCTGGCGCTCGTCGACCCCTACTGGAAGGAGGTCGCCGAAGGGACGATCCGCACGCTCGTGCGCACGGCCCCCGCGGGCTTCTCCCCCGACTGGGCGAAGATCGACAAGACCGGAAAGCTCATCGCCCCCGAGGGCGAAGACTACACGCTCGGAAGCTACAACGCGATCCGCGTCTATCTCTGGGCCGCCATGACGGATCCGTCGGATCCCTCCTACGGCGTCCTCATGAAGCACTTCGACCCGATGCGCCGCCTCACCGAAGAAATGAACATGCCGCCCGAGAAGGTGGAGATTCTCACGGGCAAAGCGAACCGCGCCGGCAACGCGGGCTTCGGCGCCTGCGTTCTCGAAATGCTCGGGAATTCCAAGACGGCCGATCTTCTGCGCACCGTCATTCAGGCCGAGCCCATCATCGGCGAAAATTACTACCGCAACGTCCTGATGCTCTACGGCGCGGGCTTTGACGCGGGCCTCTTCCGCTTCGACCGCGAAGGCAAGCTCGTCGTTTCGCGCGCGGCGGTGGACGCCAAGCCCCTTCCCGCTCCCGAAAAGAAGGCCAAGGAGGCCGACGACCGGGAGGCGTCGGAAGCTGCGGAAGCTGCGGAGCCTGCCGAACCGGCGAAGAAGCCGGCCGCGACGACCGAAGCCAAGAAGGACGAGAAGTCCGAGGCCAAGTCGGAAGCCGAGTCCGAAGGCAACTCCGAGGCGAAGCCCGAATCCGCCGAAAAGCAGGAAGCCCCCGCGGCGAAGGGGGATGAAAAGGCCGAGTCCGCTCCGGCCGCTCAGGAGGTCCGTGCACCCGCCCAGGCAGCCTCCTCCGCCCCGTCTGAAACCCCGGCCGCGCCCGCCGTCGAGACGCCCGCCGCGGAAGGAGCCAATAAGTGACCGCTTCGCAGAAAACCGCCGTGCCGACGCCCGCCTACTTCGGGCTCGGCATCTGGAACGTCTACTTCATCGGGAAGTTCGCGCTCGCCTACACGGGCTATCTGCGCCTCGACCTCCTTTTGAACGCGGCGTTCTTCCTCTTCCTTCTCATTCCGATCCGCGGGAAGTGGCTTCATCGCCTGCACGCGCTCATTGCGCTCGTCCTCGGCACGGCCCTTCTCTGGTCGGAGAGCTGGCTCCCCGGGATCGACTCGATCCTCGCCAACAAGTCGGGGATCACGGGCTTTTCCGTGAACTACGTCGTGCAGCTCGCCTGGGACTTCATCAACTTCCGCATGGTGGGCTGGGGCTTCGTGATTCTCCTTGCCTACTATCTCCTGCGAGACTTCGTGCGCGTCACGACGATCACGGCGCTCTATCTCGTCTTCCTCATCGTGCAGCCCTTCTTTACGGCGCCCTCGGCCCCGGTGCGCGCGGTGCCCGCGGTCGCGGCCGACACCCCGAAGACGAACGAAGAGATCCTCAACCTCGCGAACGCCGCGACCACGACCGACGCCGTCGTGTCGGCCGAGGAAGTGGACACCTGGTACAAGGCCTTCCTCGACTACGAAAAGGACCGCGTCGCGCAGCTGCCCACGGGGATCTCCGCGAAGGACACGCCCTTTGACATCATCATCCTCAACATCTGCTCGCTCTCGAACGACGACCTCGAAGCCTCGAACCTGCAGAACCACCGCGTTTTCTCGCGCTTCAACATCCGGTTCGACAAGTTCAATTCGGCGACCTCGTATTCGGGCCCGGCCGCGCTTCGCCTTTTGACCGGCGCCTGCGGTCAGCCCTCGCACGACGCGCTCTACGACGCGCGCCGCCCGGACTGCGAGATCATGAACCGTCTGGACGCTCTGGGCTTCAAGCAGCATCTCTTCCTCGACCACAGCGGCGCGTACGACAACTACCTCAACACGATGCGCACGCAGGCCGGGTTGACGGCCACCTTCGAGCAGCGCAAGTTCCCGCTCAAGTACATGTCCTTCAACAACGAAGAGATCGCCGACACGCTCGCGGTGCTTCGTCACTGGAACCGCGTGATGACGCGCGACAAAGACGTCCGCTCGGTGTCGCTCTTCAACTTCATCGCGCTTCACGACGGAAACCGCCTGCCGCTTCACAGCCGTTGGGAAGCCTTTGAGCCGCGCGCCAAGACCTTCCTCGATTCGCTCAACACCTTCATCAACGAGCTCGAGCGCGGCAAGCGCAAGGTAATGCTCGTCGTCGTTCCCGAACACGGCGCCGCCGTGCGGGGCGACCGCATCCAGACGCCGCGTCTTCGCGACATCCCGACGCGCCGCATCACGCAGGTGCCCGTCCTCGTGAAGTTCGTGGGACTCAAGAATCTCCCGAAGGAACAGATCCACGTGACGGGGAATTCGAGCTATCTCGCGCTCAGCACCCTCATCGGGCGCACGATCGAGACGAACTTCTTCTCGAATTCGAAGGGAGCTGTCCCGCTCGAGGACCTCGTCAAGGATCTCCCCACGACGCACATGGTTTCGGAAAACGGTCAGGCGGCCGTCCTCGAATACAAGGGCCGGGACTACATGAAGTTGAACCGCGGAAAGTGGGAGCCCTACGGCGGCTGACGCTCCGGAGGCGCTCGAGAACAGGCGCTTCGTTCGAAGGAACGGAGCGCCTTTCCTTTTGTCGTGCGGACTATACTCACTCATCCTTATTCCGAGCATCCCCCAATCAGCAACCAGCCTTCCCATCCGCCTGCGCTGTTGTCTGCGGTCGATTCCGAGCTCCGCTCAAAAGAAAAGGCCCGCCTCCTTATGAGAAGCGAGCCTTTCGAATCCTTACGGGAAGGGGCGCGAAATTACTCGGCCTTTTCTTCCGTGGCTTCGGCGACGGCCGGAGCGGCCTTGTCGACGAGTTCCATGTAGGCCATCGGAGCGTTGTCGCCGACGCGGAAGCCCATCTTCAGGATGCGGGTGTAACCACCCTGACGGGCGGCAAAACGGGGACCGAGTTCGCCGAAGAGCTTGACGACGGCTTCGCGGTCGCGAAGACGGGAGAAGGCGAGACGCTTGTTGGCAAGGGTGGGTTCCTTGGCGAGCGTGATCATCGGTTCGATGACGCGGCGAAGTTCCTTGGCCTTGGGGAGGGTCGTCTTGATGGCTTCGTGCTTGATGAGGGAGACCATCATGTTGCGAAGCATGGCGAGACGATGGGCGCTCGTACGATTGAGCTTGCGGAGACCGTGACGGTGACGCATGATTAATTCCTTGTTTCTAAAGTTCTCAAAAAGAGTCTCCTTCCCCGACTCTTCTATCCTTTCTTTCGAATCGAAAAGCGGACGGGTGGAGGAGAAAGTGCGCATTGTACGCAAACTGCGGAGCAGATTCAAGCGAAAAGCCGCGTTTTCTTTCGCCGAGCGCCGGCATGCGCCGCCCCTCTGCAGAAGCAAAGCCTCCCGGCCCGATCGACTCGGTGCCGGGAGGCTTCGAAATCGGAAGGAAGGAGCGGTCAGCCCGCCTTCTTCGCGCCCTCGACGATCTTCATCGCCGAAGCGATCATGCCGCTCATGTCGCCCAAGTTCCCCGGAACGATGAGGGTGTTGTTCTCCTTGGCGAGTTTTCCGAAGGCGTCGACGTACTTTTCGGCGACCTGCAGGTTCACGGCCGTCATTCCGCCCTCGGTCTGCGTGGCCGCCGCCACCGTGCGAAGGGCTTCGGCCGTAGCCTTGGCGATCGCAAGCGTCGCCGCGGCCTGACCTTCGGCCTTGTTGATTTCGGCCTGCTTTTCGCCTTCCGACTGCGCGATCGCGGCTTCGCGCGCACCCGTCGCGAGGTTGATCTGCTCCTGCTTCTTCCCTTCGGAAGCGGCGATCAGGGCGCGCTTTTCACGCTCGGCCGTGATCTGCTGCTGCATGGCCTGGAGAATCACGGCGGGCGGCGTCAGGTCCTTGATTTCGTAACGGAGCACCTTCACGCCCCAGTTCATGGCCGCCTCGTCGATGGCGGAGACGACGTTGTTGTTGATCGCGTCGCGCTCCTCAAAGGTCTTGTCGAGCTCCATGCGCCCGATGACGCTTCGCAGCGTCGTCTGCGCGAGCTGCGTGATGGCGATCACGTAGTTGCTCGTGCCGTAGCTCGCGCGCTTGGGATCGGTCACCTGAAAGTAGAGGACGCCGTCGACCGTGAGCTGCGTGTTGTCGCGCGTGATGCACACCTGACTCGGCGTATCGAGCGGAATTTCCTTCAGCGAATGCCGGTAGGCCACGCGGTCGATGAAGGGGATGATGATGTTGAGTCCCGGATTGAGGACCGCATGGAATTTCCCGAGGCGCTCCACGACCCAGGCCGTCTGCTGCGGGACGACCTTGATCCCCTGCACGGCAAAGAGAAGCGCCACGCAAACGAGCACCAGTGCAAAAATCAACGTGCCGCTCACGGCCCAAGAAACATCGTTCATAACGGTTTCCTTCTTACGATTGAATGGATTCTTTCTTTTCGAGAACAAGCTCGGTCCCGTCGACCCGACCGATCGTCCAGCGTCCGGCCGCAAGGGAGCCGACCGCGGCGCGGGCGCGCCAGCGGGCCCCGCGGTAGATCACCTCGGCCGAACCGTCGGCCGCAACCGAGCGCACCTCCACTTCGCGGCCTTCGTCGATGGACTGAAGCGCCTCGGCTTCACCCCCGGCCTTCCCGCGGCGAAGCACCCTTGCGACGAGACACCCCGCGATCGTGACAAGTCCCACGGCGAGACACTGAAGCGTGAAGTCCAGCCCCGCCCAGGAAGCGAGTCCGCCCGCCGCAAGTCCCAAAGCCGCGGCGAGGAGATAAACGGTTCCGAGCATGAGTTCGATCCCGAGCACGACGAGCGCGGCGATGAACCAAAGAGATGTGGTCGTCATGGCGAATTCCTTCCCTTATTGTTTTCCGCGGCCGCGCGCGGCGCGCTTCGCTTCTTTTTCCGCGAGCTTGAGGAAAATCATCCCGCCGAAGAAAAACCACACGGCGAGCACGATCCCCTCCTCCATCTCCAGAAGGACGGGGAAGACGATGAAGAGCACCAGGGCGACGCCGAGGCACGCAAAGCCCAAAAGCATCAGTTGGTGACGCCGCTCGAGCCTTCGTCCCGACGCAGGCGCTCCGACGGGATTGGGAGGTTCGACGCGCTTGGCGCCGCGGGCGAGATAGGCCGTGACGCGCTTGGACCAGCCCGCCTCCGAGAGGTCGTTCATCTCGAGATGCCGGTTCTCCGCCTTGATTTCGGCGAGTTTACCCGCCTGCAGTGCGTCGACGTACCGAACGAAGTCACCGTCTTTGGGTTCCTGACCGAGCATGAGCCCTCCTCACTATGTCTTAGAACCTAGCTTAGCAGAAGAGATTGCGCCGTATAATCCCGATCTCCGCGGATAACGAACGGTTACGCGCCGTCCGTAGGAACGCGGAAAAAAAAGTTTTGCCCCAACCGGTTCGAGGCCTTCGCCATGTTCGCCCTCCTCGGCTCCATCCTCGTCATCCATCTCTTCGCCCTCATGTCGCCGGGCCCCGACTTCGTCTTCGTCACGCGTACGGCGGTCGTGGAATCCCGCGCCCGGGCGCTTCTCGGCGTCGCGGGGATCGTTGGGGGACAGATCGTATGGTCGGGCCTTTCGCTCCTAGGCCTCGACATCCTCTTCCAACAGTTCACGGGTCTACAGAAAATCATCGCCTTTGCGGGCGGCTGCTACCTTCTCTGGATGGCCTTCGGGATTCTGCGCTCCGTTTGGCGGACGCGCGCCGCGAAGTCTTCGACGGTCTCGGCGGACGCTCCCGCCCGCGCCGGCGACGAGGGCGGCGTCAAACACCCCTTCCTCTACGGGCTCTTTACGAACCTTGCGAACCCCAAGGCCCTCGTCTATTTCGGGAGCATCTTCTCGACCTTCGTCACGCCCGACGTCGACGCCTCGGCCCGTCTTCTTCTCTTCGTCACCATGACGGTCGAGGCCTTCCTCTGGTTCGCCGCCGTCGCGCTCCTTTTCGGTTCGGGGCCGCTTCGCGAAGGCTACCGCCGCATTGCACGCGCGATCGACGCCGTGACGGGCGTGCTCTTTGCGGGCTTCGGCATCGGGCTCGTCGTCTCGGTCCTAAGGAACGAAGCCTAAGGCATCGGCCTTATTGCGAAAAAACGCCCGTCTCCGATAGAGTGGTATCACCATGACGAACGAACACCTCATTTCCGCCCATCGATTTAGCTTCCGCTTTAGCTTTACGAGCTGAAGCGGGCAGGTTGTCGTTCGCACCGATCCACCTCAAAGAGCCCGCGGTTCCGCCGACGGGCTTTTTGTTTGGATGTTTATTCCGATCCTCCCTCCCAACCGAAAACCCATCGAGCGCACTGCGGGCTCTTTCCCTCTACAGCAAGGAGAGTCCCCATGCACGCCCCCCTTCTCACCCGTCTTGCCGCCCTTCTCGCCCCGGCGCTCCTTGCGAGCGTCCTGCTTTCGGGCTGCAACGAAACGACGCCCGCCGCACAGGCCGCTCCCAAGAAGCCGCTTTCGATCGGCATCGTTCAAATCGTCGAGCACGAAGCCTTGGACGACGCCGTGAAGGGCTTCGTCGAACGTCTTGACGAGCTCGGCTACCGCGAAGGCGTCGAAGTGACGCTCGACCGTCAGAACGCGCAGGGCGATCAGGCGACGCTCGCGGCGATCACGGGACGCTTCGTCTCGAACGACGTCGACCTCATCTACGCCGTTTCCACGCCCGCCGTGCAGGCCGCCGCCCGCGCCACGCGCACGATTCCGATCGTCGCCACGGCCGTGACGAGCTTCGAGCGAGCCAAAGTCGTGAAGACCAACGAGCATCCCGGCGGCAACGTCACGGGCGTCTCCAACATCGGACCGATCGCCGAACAGCTCGACCTGCTTCTGAAGCTCACGGGCGGCAAAAAGGACGTGGGCGTCCTCTACAATCCCGCCGAAGACAATTCGCTCTTCCAGGTGGAGGTCTTGCGCGAACGCTCCGGGGAACTCGGCGTCTCGGTGCGGGAAGTCGCGGTGACGAGCGTCAACGACATTCAGCAGGTCGTCGCGTCGCTTCGCGGCAAGGTAGCGGGCCTTTGGATCCCGACCGACAACGTGATCGCGAGCGGCTCGGCGATTCTCGCGAAGTCCGCGGCCGACGCGGGCCTTCCCGTCGTCACGGGCGACCTCGTCTTCGTGCAGGGAGGGTGTCTCGCCACCGTCACGATCTCGCACCACACGCTCGGACGCATGACCGCGGAGCGCGCCGTGGAAATTCTTGAAGGAAAGAAGAAGCCCGGAGACATCCCTGTCGCCCGTCAGGAAACCTCGCGCATCGTCATGAACCGCAAGGCGCTCGCCCTGCTCGGCGAAAAAGCCCCTGCGGGACTCCCGATCGACTGGATTGAATGAGCCCGTTTCCGCCTGTCGACAGTGCTGACGGGTTGACGGAATGCCCGCCGGCCTCTCCATCGAGACGCCGGCGGGCTTCTCGTTTGGCGAGAGCGTAAGGCGGGACGCGCGGGTCCGATGTCCGTCCCGCGTCGCCGCACCCTGCGGCTTCGATGGAGGAAACGGCGGGAACAGCCAAACACAAACACAAGATACAGCCGAATCCGATGATAAAGCACAGCCGAATCCGATGATAAAATACAGCCGAATCCGACGATAAAACGTAAGCTCCCCATAACCTCAATCGCATCAGATCTTGACGGGTCAGCGTCTCGACGGCGGGACCGTCCGCCCGAACAAGGAATTGCTCGAAGCGACCGCGCTCGAACGGGCGCCCCGGGCGCAGATCACGGTGCACCCCGACACGGACAGTCCGGCCGAGGGCGTGCCCGGTCCCGCCACGATTCCGCTCTCCACCAGGGAGACCGTCTTCTGGTCGCCCTACTGGATCGGATCCTTCTTCGTCGCCATGCGGCAAAACCTCGTCATGACGCTTCCTTGGCGCAGCGCCAAGGTTTTGTCCGAACTCGTGCCGCTCACGGTGCTCGTGCAGGCGCAACCCGGGCTCCTTCTCGAACCCCATCTCATCTGGCACCGGCACATCGACAAGGACCCGGCCCTGTCGTGGGCGCGCTACATGATGCTCGACACTCTGCACGTACAGCCCGGGCAAGAGGATGCGTGGCGCCCCGGACCGCTCGGCGGCGGGTAGCAAGGCTGAAGAAAGGCGGCTTTTCTTCGGTAAAACACGCGGGAAGGCGCTTTGCGCGCCCTTGGGAAGCGCAGGTTTTCGGTAGAATCGTCAGACGGTTTTCCCTAAAAATTCCTTTTCATGAACAACCTCCTCCTTCTCTGCGCCCTCGGCATCGTCATGGGGCTCGGACTCGCCTCGTTTTACCGAAGCCTTCGGCGCGCACTCGCCATTCAGCGCCTCACGCACGAAGGCGTGCGCACCCACGCGCGCGTCATCGAAATCAAGGAGCAGTCGAACCTCTTCGTGGAAGTGAACGGCAGGCGCAAGGGCCGCACCGCCTGGCGGGAAATCGTCTTCTTTCAGGCGCGAAACGGCCGCTACGTGCGCACGTCGCTGCCGCCCGTCTTCACGGAGGAAACCGTGACGCCCGTGGGCCGCACGATGCGCATCTTCTACGACCCCGCGCAACCGCGCATGGCCGTGCACGACCGCACGAAGGGACCCCTCCCCATGACCGAGTGGCGCGTGACCTTTCCCGCCGCCGTCGTCATCTGCGCGGGATTGGGACTGGGCTTTTATTCTCTGCACTCGCTCTTCACGGGCTTTTTCTTCGCGCTCTTTCCGCTCATCATGGTGATGCGCCGCGCGATCGTCGACTCGGGTTCGAGCGACTACTTCCTTCGCCGCCGCTGGGAAGAGCCCCGCGCGTCGAACCTCGACGACGCGCAATCTTCGCCCCCCGACTATTTGTTCGATCCCGAACTCTATCCCGCCGAAGACGAAACGCTTCGCACGAGTCTCGCCGCGGTGGGCTTCGCCGACGCGCGCTCCGTGATTCGTCCGGGCGTGCCGGGCTATCCCCTCTCGATCGACCATCCGAATCCGGAAGAAAAGAAGCGCGGCCGTCGAAAGAAGAAGGTTCAGCCCGCCGAACACGACGGCGCGCCCGATCTGCTTGGCGAAGTGGAAGATCTTCTCTCCGGCCGGAACCGCGGCGAAGCGTCCGCGCCCGAAGTTGCGCCCCGACGCGATGAAGAGCCGTCCGCACCCGAGCGCGGCGACGACCGACCGGCCGAACCGGTCCGTCCGGCTCTTCCGACGCGAGAGGTCTTTGCGCGCGTCCTCTCGGAGACGGCTCCGTCCGAGCTCGTCCCCTGGATGATGCGGCAGGCGGCGGGACTCTACCACCGCGAGCTTTTTGCCGTGAACGGAGAGCGGCCCGCCGACGAGGCGCATCCGACGCTTCCCTCCTGGGTTACCTACGCCGACAAGGTCGACCGAGACGAAACGTCCGTGTGGATCTCCTTTGCCGAAGTCCTCTCGCTGCACCTCGAGATCATTGATCAGCGGGGCCGTCTGCGGGGCGTGCGCGTCGAGACCGATTTGGGCGGTCAGGTCTTTGCCGACGGCCTGCGCGACGCCCTCGAGGCGGCCGCCAAGGAACATTTCCCCGAAGGGTTGGAACGCTGCGCCGTGATCCTCACGGTCGAATACGACGAAAAGGCGCTCGAGGCGCTCCCGTAACGCGAGGTGTCCGCCGTGATCTACATTCACCGCCTTGCGCTGCGCAGCGCGCTCGGCTCCGATCCCGATCGCACGCTCGCGCGTCTCGCCGACCCCGCCCCCTTCCCCGCAACACCCGTCTCCGAAGCGCCGGGGCGATCCGACGTCGACTTCGAGACCTTGTCGCGCCGTTGGGGCGCAGACACTTCGCCCGCACCCGCCACGCGAGGCTTTCTGCTCGTTCGCGACGCCGCCGAAGAGATTCTTTCCGGGCTTGACGCCTCGGTTCGCGAGGAAGTGCTCGCTTCGCTTTGCGTCATTCTCGGAAACGCCACCTCAGGGCTCAACGAGGCGCTTGCCGCGGCAAAGGCGGGCGCCGCGGACGAGGGGATCCGCGCACCGCTCGAACTCGGGAAACTTTCCTCGCAGCTCGCGCGCTCGATCGGCGCCTCGGGACCGGACCTTACCGTTTCCACCGCCTGCACGGCGTCGGGCAAAGCCCTTTGCGAAGCGGCGAGACGACTCCGGACGGGAGACGTACGGTACGCCCTCGCGGGCGGCATGGACGTTCTCAACCCCTTCACCGACGCAGGCTTTACGGCGCTCGGCGCACAAAGCGGCGTGCGTTCGGCGCCTCTTTCGGCCGGCCGTCGCGGCCTGCATCTTGGAGAAGGCGGCGCCCTCTTTTTGCTCTCGACCGAACCGAGCCTCGGCGGCGTTCCCGCGCTTTGCGCGCTTTCAGGCTGGGGCGAAACGAGCGACGCACACCACCTCTCCGCCCCGCACCCCGAAGGGAGCGGCGCCTTGGAAGCCATGGTGAAGGCTCTTCAGAGAGCCGAAGAAAAGCCCGGGGACGTCGACCTCGTGCTTCTGCACGGCACCGCCACGAAGCAAAACGACCTTGCGGAAGCGAAGGCGCTTGCGAAGCTTTTTTCGGGAACGCAGCGTCAGCCCTTCTCTGCCAGCCTCAAGCGCGCCGCTGGACACCAGCTCGCGGGCGCGGCCGCCATGAACGCGGCCGTCGCGGCGCTCCTCCTTGCGGGCGACGCCAAGTCCCCGCTGGCGATTCGCGCGGCGGAGAACGACGCGCTCGATCCGGAAATCGAGGCGCTCGGACTTCGCCCCGTCACGGAAATCTCCGACGTTCCCGTCCTCAAGACCGTCCTCGCCAACGCCTTCGCCTTCGGCGGCAACAACGTCTCGCTCGTTCTCACGAGAACGCGTCCGCCCGCCCGCGGTTGGACGACGGACGAACTCCTCCCGCAGAAGCCCCCGATGCGCTTCATGACCGAAGTCGACGAAGTCGTCTGCGAAGAAGGCCGCACGCCCGCGGCCGTCGGGCGCTTCACGGTCCCCGCAGACCACATCATGATGACGCGCGAAGGCTTTCCCGCGACGGGCCTCATGGAAGTGATGGCCCAGACGATCGGGCTCTACGCCGGGGCCGCCAACCGCGCGGGCGGGGCGGCTCCGAGAATCGGACTTCTCCTCGGCTGCCGGCGCCTTGCGTTTGCTCGTCCCTTCTATCCGGCGGGCAGCACCTTTCTTACGAAGGTCGAGGAGGTCTTTTCTTCCGACGACGGCCTGCGCCAGTTCGCGGCCCGAGTAGAATGGTTGTCGGACGAGGGTCCGCGCCCCGCCGCCGAGGCCGTCCTCACCGTGTATCAACCCAAGGGGAAACTCCCTTTTTCCGCGCCCGAGCGCTGATTATTGCAACGAACCCAAGGATTTCATGCTTGCACCCATCGTACAGTTCGACCTCGAAGGCTTCCACGCTTCGCCCGCCACGACCGAGCGCCTCTACCGGGGCTCGCCCGATCCGTCGCTCGTCCGGCTTGCGCGGTCGCTTCTCGTGCGGGCGCTCCCCGACGTCTCGCCCGTCGGCCCCTCGGGCCGCTTCGGGCTGCTCGTCGCGCGCGACGAATCGAACCGCACGTGGGGATTCGTGACTTGGTTTCGAGAAGAGACGCAGTCGCTTGACGAACTCTTTGCCCGCCTTGCGCACCGCGACGACACCTTCACGCGCTGCGCGGGCTGCTCGTCCTTTCCCTCGACCGACGGAGAAGTGACGCTCGCAACGCTCGCAAAGCCCTTTCTCTCCCGCATTCCCGAGACGCAACAGCGTCTTCCCAACCGATCCTTTCTGCGGGGCGCCTTTCTGCGCGCGGCGGAAGATCCACTCGTGCGCACGCTCTCGGCCGCGCGCCACGTGCGCATGCGCCCGGTGACGGCGCTCGAACTCTGGTTCGGCCCGTCGCCCGACGGAGACGTGCGCCGCCACAATCAGCCCGTCCCGCCCGAAACCGTAACGCTCCCCCTCTGGCAGCGCCTCACGTCGCCCTTCCCCGAGTGGATCGAAAAGGCGCCCTCCGCCCCCGTTCCCGACGCGGTGTTCGTGGGCGAGACGGCCGACGCGATGGTCTTTGACAAGCCCGCGGGCCTTCTCTCGGTTCCCGGAAGGACAGGGGACGACCTCCCCACGCGCCTCACCCGCGTGACCGGCATCGAGCCCTTCGTCGTGCACCGCCTCGACATGGACACGTCGGGTCTCATTCTCTACGCGAAGACCGAAGAGGCACAGCGCGAACTCTCGCAACACTTCGCACAGGGGCGCACGAAGAAGACCTACCGCGCGCTCCTCTTGGGCGACGTGCGGCAGCACCGCCCCGAAGAGGGCGTCATCCGGATTCCGATCGCGCTCAATCCCCTGGATCGGCCGCGGCAGTGTTCGCTTCCCTCGGGTCGTCCGGCGCAGACGCACTACCGCATCGAGCGCGTGCGCGAACATCCGCTTTTCGGGCCTCTTTCCGAAGTCGTCTTTCAACCGGTGACGGGGCGCACCCATCAGCTGCGGCTTCACGCGGCGCTCGGGCTCGGCGCCCCCATTCTGGGCGATCCGCTCTACGCGCCCTGGCGCGCGGTTCCGCCCAAGCGCATGTGTCTGCATGCCGAGACCCTGCTCGTTCCCGCCACGAAGAACGCTCCCGAGACGCTCTTTGAAGCTCCCGTCGACTGGAGCGCCGTCCTCTGACGACGCTCAACGCCGGGCGCGGGAAAAACCAAGGGCGCGCCGATCGGTTTCGGCAGCGCCCTTTTTCGTGTGGTCCGTGCGTCGGCTGCGGTTACGGCACCTTGAAGCCGAAGGTGTGGCACTGGTCGCAGAAGTTCACGGTCTCCCCGTGCTGCACGTGGCAGTTGACGCAGTCGAGCTGATTGCCGTAGTGCGGCGACGTGTGCGGGTTCGAAGGCTTCATGTCCTTCGTCTTCTTTTCCATGTCGGCCGGATTGTGGCACTTCGAACACTGTTCGATCGAGGGATAGGCCACCTCGTTCTTTTCACCGTGGCAGGAGGCGCAGGCCACGCCCTTGGCGCCGTGGCGGTCCGCACCGAAGTCGGCGGCGGAAACGCTGCCGGCGGCAAAAATCGCACCCAAAAGGACGATCGCGAGCGTGTGTTTCATAGGAGGTCTCCTTTTTCGGGGTCTGAGTCTGAAGGGAATCTTAACGAATGTGCCGTCCCGAAGCATCGGTGATTTCCTCAAGAGAGACGCGCCTTGGGCCGAACGTGCGTTGCGGCTTTGCGGCCGCCCTTTCGGCACCGCCGAACCGCTACAATACGTTGCGTACTTTCGGGCGCCCGACGCGTCCTTTTCTCCCCACCCGTCATACGGACAACAATTCATGACCGAACAGATCAAAAAGGTCCCGGCCGAAGCGGGCATCCTTGAGCCCGCTCCGCTTGAAAATCCGGTTCTCATTTCCGACCTCCATCTCACGACGAAGAAACCCGCCACGATCATGGGGTTCTTCCGCTTCATGAAGGACGTCGCCCCGCACTACTCCGAACTCGTCATCCTCGGCGACCTCTTTGACTTCTGGATCGGCGACGACGCCATGGCGGCGGCCGAACCCATCATCGCGCAGCTCAAGCTCTACTCGAGCCTCGGGCACCGCCTTCTCGTCATGCCCGGCAACCGCGACGTGATGCTCGGCGAAGACTTCGCGCGAGCCTGCGGCGCCGAACTCCTCGCCCCGCAGGTGAAGGTGAACGTAAAGGGCCGCGACGTCCTCCTCTCGCACGGCGACGAATGGTGCCTGCGCGACAAGGAGTACCAGGCCTTCCGCGCCATGGTCCGCAATCCCCAGTGGCAGCGCATGGCGCTGTCGAAGTCGGTTGCCGAACGCATGGCGATGGCGACGAACGCCCGCTCGCAGAGCGAAGGCGACAAGACCGCCAAGACCGAAGCCGAAATGGACGTGGTCGAGAGCGCCGTCGCCGAATCGGCGCGCGCCTTCGGCGTCGACTGCGTGATCCACGGCCACACGCACAAACCCATGGCGCACGTCGCAGGCGAGATCGAACGCTGGGTCATCCCCGACTGGGAACTCGACGACGCCGCGGGCGGCGGCCGCTCGGGCTGCATCACCTTCCTTGAGAACGGCCGTCCGCAAATCAAGATGTTCTGACGCAGGCGATCTCTCGTCTTCCACGCCCCGGCCCCGCCCGGGGCGTTCGTTTTTTCCCCTACAGGAAACGCTGTATTTCCGATCTTTCGAAGGTGTAGCATAGAGGTATGGAGAACGCGCCGCAAAGCGAACGTTCGATCCGAAAGCGCTTTGAATGCGTGGCTCCGTAAAGGCTTCTTAAGGAGGAATAAACCATGTCAGGCGTTTCCACTCAATCCTCTTGGCGCAGCTTCCGCGTGGTCCGTCGCGAAACGCTCTCGAAGGGCGTCACGGGCTTCACGCTCTATCCGACGGACGCCGGTCCCGTCGCACCCTATCTGCCCGGTCAGGGCGTCTCGGTGCGCGCCTGCGTCCCCGAAGCGGGGTTCCTCACTTCTCACCCCTTCGCGCTCACGCACGCGTCGAGTCCCGAAGACAACACGCTCACCTTCGCCGTGGAAAAGATTCCCGGCGACACGACCTCCGAAGGGCGTCTGTGCCGCTACCTCGCGGAAGAGGTGCACGCGGGCGACGTGATCGAAATCTCCGCCCCGACGGGCGAATTTACGCTCGACGCGAAGGAGTCGATGCCCGTCGTCTTCCTCGCCGAACGCCTCGGCATCGCCCCCGTCTTCACGATGGTGGACGCTCTTGCGGTCGAAAATCCCGCCCGCAGCGTGACGGTGCTCTATTCGACGGTCGACGGCGAGCACTTCCCCTTTGAAGCGCCGCTTCGTCACGTCGTCTCGCGTCTGCCCGACGGCAAACTCGGCGTCTTCTTCTCAAAACCCCTCGACACCGACGAAGAACGCGTTCACTACGACGTCGAAGGGGAGATCGACGTTCCGCGGCAAAAAGACCTTGCCTTCGTGGACGACGCCGACTACTTCGTGGCCGGACCCGCCGAATTCGTGAGGAAGACGACGGAGCAGCTCATCGGACTCGGCGTCATCCACTCGCGCATTCACGCGCAGGCGATCGAATGCGGATCGGCCCGCTGAAACAACAAATTGTCGACCTTTTATCGAGATTTGTTTGACAAAAGGTCGGCGACGCGATATAGTTCGCTCTGCAGGTGCGAAGCCGCTTCTTCGGACGGCTCCGCACTTACTTGAGCTTATCCTTTTGGCTCATCTGTACAATGAAAGTTCGGAGAGTAGTAAGGCACTTTCCGCTCTTTCGAGGGGGAAAGACCGGTCGGCATTTCGACGAATGCCGGCCGTTCTTTTTTTGTGCTGCCGAAACCACGGGCCAAGACCGCTCATCAGCGTCGTTCTCCTTCATCCTCCGCCATCCCTCCCGTTCCGTAACGCAAACCCAATAAAAACGCCCGAGAACTCGACTCTGAGATCGGCCGAAGTGCCGACCGTCCAAAGCAAAGCGCCCCGAGGAAGACTCGTCTTCCCCGGGGCGCTTTTGTCTGATGAATCCGACGCGGCGAAGTTTCTTCTCTTCACCGCGGGGAGATCACGCGTTTATTTGGCTGCGTAGATCGGGATCACCTTGGGGCCTTTTCCGGCTTCGCGCTTCGCAAAGGAGCGCATCCAGAAGTACATGCCGACCAGAGCGGCCGCGCAGCAGGCGATGGCTACAATCGAGTACGTCGGATTTTCGGCGAAGGTCGCGACGCGGTAGAAGATCGTCGCGGCGCTGTAGCCGAGGACCGACGTCCAGGCGGCGGCAAAGAGCGTCCAGGCCGTGCCCACTTCGCGGTAGATCGCGGCGATGGCGGCGCAGCAGGGAAGATAGAGCAACACCATCAGGAGGTACGCAAAGGCGGCCGTGCTCGAACCGAAGAGAACCTTGATCGTGTCGATCGTGCCCGTCGAGACGCCCTGTTCTTCCGCGGCAGCTTCCTCTTCGGAGAGGTCGCCCACCGTGATGCCGAGCGGGTCCGTAAGAGCGGAGGCGAGGCCGGCGAGGTTGTCGCCGATCGTGCCGACGGCTTCGGAGAAAACGGCGCCGAAGGACCAGGCCTCTTCTTCGGCCGGCGCTTCTTCGGCGGCATCCGCCGGAGCGGCTTCGGCAGCCTTCTTCTCTTCGTTCACGGCGATCGTGTCGTAGAGCGAATTGAGCGTGCCCACCACGGCTTCCTTCGCGAGAACGCCCGTGAAGATGCCGACGGCGGCCGGCCAGTTTTCTTCCTGAACGCCCATCGGCTCGAAGAGCGGCACGATGGTCTTGCCGACCTGCGAGAGGACGGCCTTGTCCGTGTCTTCATTGCCGAACGATCCGTCGGTGCCGAGCGAATTGAAGAACGCGATGCAGGCGACGATCATGACGATCACGCGGCCGGCGCGGAACATGAAGGTCTTGACGCGGTCCCAGGTGCGAAGCATCACGCCCTTGAAGGTCGGGATGTGGTAGGGCGGGATTTCCATCACGAAGGCAGAAGCCGCGCCCGGAAGCGCCGTGCGCTTCAGGAGGAAGCCCGTGAGGATCGCGGCAAGAATGCCGATGAAGTAGAGCCCGAAGACGAGGTTCTGACCGTTGGTGGGCCAGAAGGCCGTTGCGAAGAGGACGTAGACCGGCAGGCGCGCGCCGCAGCTCATGAACGGAGCCATCATCACCGTAATGATGCGGTCGCTCGCACGGTCCATCGTGCGCGTCGCCATGATGGCCGGAACGCCGCATCCGAAGCCCACGAGGAGCGGCACGAAAGCCTTGCCCGGGAGTCCGAGGGCGCGCATCAGGCGGTCCATCACGAAGGCGGCGCGGGCCATGTAGCCCGAGTCTTCGAGGAAGGCGAGGAAAAGGAAGAGGAAGAAGACGACCGGGATGAAGGTCGAGATCGTCTGCAGACCGCCTCCGATGCCGTCGGCCAGGAAGACCTTGAGCCATTCGGGCGCGCCCATCGATTCGAGGAGCTGACCGAAGCCGTCCACCATCACGCCGCCCACGAGCACGTCGAAGAAGTCGATGAAGGCCGCCCCGAGATTCTGCGTGAAGAGGAACATCACGTACATGATGAGAAGGAAGATCGGGAGCCCCAGCCAGCGGTTGAGAACGATGCGGTCGATCTTGTCGGTCATCGTCGCCGTCATTTCGCCTTCGCGGACAAGCGCCTTATCGGCGACCTTCGCGACGAAGTCGTAGCGGGCGTTCGCGACCATGATGTCGAGGTCGCCGTCGTACTCGGCGTCGAGCCGCTCGACCGCCGCACGGGCTTCGTCGAGATCGATCCCGGGGAGCTTTTCTTCGATGCCCGGGGCCTTTTCGAGAAGCTGTCCGGCAAACCAGGGAGCGTGCTCGACGCCCTGCTTGGAGAGGAGGCCCGCGACTTCCTTCTGGACGCCCGCGATCTTTTCGTCGAATTCGACCCTCATCGGCGGAACCGACGGCGTGGCGAGAAAATCGATCAGGGCGTCCTTCATCTCGGTGACGCCCGACTCGCGGTTGGCGACGACGCCCACCACGGGGCAGCCGAGTTCGCGGGAGAGTTCGTCGAGCTTCACCGTGAGCTTGTGCTGCTTGGCGATGTCGAGCATGTTGACGACCACGATCATCGGCACGCGCATTTCCACGAGCTGCGCCGTGAGGTAGAGGTTTCGTTCGAGGTTCGAAGCGTCGACGATGTTGATGATCGCCTCGGCTTCGCCCGTCAGGATGTAGTCGCGCGCGACGCGTTCGTCTTCGCCCGAGGAAGAAGAAGGCGTGATCGAATAAATGCCCGGAAGGTCGACGAGTTCGATCTCTTCGCCCTTGTGCGAGAAGAAGCCGGTCTTCTTGTCGACCGTCACGCCCGGCCAGTTGCCGACGCGCTGCTTGGAGCCCGTAAGGGCGTTGAAGAGCGTCGTCTTGCCGCAATTGGGATTGCCGACGACGCCGACGATGTGTTTGGCCATGTCTTTGCTCTTTTCTTTCGGTTCGTTGGGGAGAAGCGAGCGCGTCAGTCGGCGCGTTCGACCTGCATGAGTTCCGCCTCGTCGCGGCGCACGCTGATGAAGCTGCCTCGCACGCGGATTTCAATCGGATCGCCTAGAGGCGCAATGCGGACGATTTCAAAGGTGGTGCCCGGCGTGGCGCCGAGCATCACGAGGCGGCGTCGGTATTCGGGATGCTCCTTGCCGAAGCTCACGATGCGGCCTTTGCTGCCGACGGGAAGGTCTTTGAGAAACATGGAGAGAAAACCTCTTTTGTCGTGTTTTGTGGGATGACCGGGACCGCCCCCTTGAGGTATCGGACGATCCGGTGCGATCAGTAGACGTAAATGCGGCGGGCGACGTCGTAGTTCACCGCGATCCGTGCGTCGAGCACGGCCACGAGGAGCGGCGCCTCGGGCGCCGCCTGCAGAACGCGGACTTCCACGCCCGTGCGCATGCCGAGGTCGGCGAGACGATCGGCCTCCTTCGCGTCGAGTTTCATGCGCGCAACCGTCGCCGGAGAGTTGAGTTCCAGCTCCGTAAGGGTTCGAATGCGCTTCGTGCCGTTCATCATTGTTTTCGACCTGTGATGGTTGGTTGAAGAAGATCCGGGCGGAGAGAAGGGGAAAAGCCTGCAATCAGTCCGGGATTGTTGCAAATTCTAACGAGAACACTTCTCAAGCGCAAATAAAAATCGTAATGAGAGTGATTTGCAATGAATGGCGTCCGCTCAGTAGAAAGATTCAATGAGAAATCTCCTCTCTTTCTTTCCTCCTATCGATAATTTCATGAGAACACAACACCCTGAAAACAAACGGATTGGGAAAATCAGCCGCCATGACCTCCTCTTCTTCTGCGGGATCCGGAGGCCTCCTCCTCTTTTCGGACGTACCGCCGTGCGCCGCCGTCGAACGTCCGTCGCAGGTGCGAAATATGATGTATTCTCACTTCATAGACGTAAAATGGCGCTGTTTCTTTCATGAAGAATTCCTCGTCCACCGAAAGAAAAAGCGCCGAACATCCCGATTCATTTGTCATTGCATACCCTTCCGCCTTTCTCTTCGGCACTGCAGTGAAAATGAGAACGGATCCGTCTCGGGTGTACCGAGAGAATTTCGCGATTTTTTATTAGGAAACCATCTCATGGCCTCCATATTCGACGTGAAGGCGCTTCTCAAAGAGCGCCGTCAGATGTCCGTGAAGGACGTCTCCTACCACTTCCGCATCCCCGAGGGACTCGCCGAAATGATGCTCGAGCGCCTCGCCGACAAGGGCGTGGCAAAGCTCATGCCCGTCCTTCCGAGCGGGTGCGGCGCCACCTGCAGCCACTGCACGGGCCCGGCAAGCCCTGTCTATCGATGGTCCGCGCACGATTGATTTTTCCCATTCGCGTCTCAACGGCATAAACCGCCCGAAGCTTCCTTTCGGGTGGTTTTCTTTTGCGCGAGACGTCCTGAAAACCGCTTTCCACGCGGAATTCCTCTTCGTCCCCAAGCAAAATGTCATCGAATTGTCATATTTGCTTCACGGTTTTGTCATGCGGTCTTCGTAGCATCACGGCAACTCCCGTCGGAAGGACGTTCGTCCTTTCCGCACGTCTCCGGTCCGCACCGCCTTCAGGTTCGGACGTCAAGACCGAAGTCATGCGAAGGCTCGCGAACTTCGGCTCACATCAAGGATCACCGCCATGACACTCTCGCGCCGCGCCTTCGGACGCAATCTCCTCGCCACCGCCCTTCTCATGCAGGGTTTCGGTCTTTCCCGCGCCTTCGCCGCGGATCCGCAGCGCGCCATCGTCTACAACTGCCCGGCCGAATGGGCGGGCTGGGGTTCGATGCTTCCCATCATCAAGGCCGAAACCGGCATTGAAGTGCCGATGGACAACAAGAATTCCGGCCAGTCCGTCTCGCAGATCATCGCCGAAGCGAACAATCCCGTCGCAGACGCCGCCTACCTCGGTATTTCCTTTGCCATCAACGCCAAAAACCAGGGGCTCGTCGAAAACTACAAGGGCGAAGGCTGGCAGAAGGTGCCCGCGGGCCTCAAGGACCCCGACGGCGCCTGGGTTTCGATCCACGCCGGCACGGTGGGCCTGATGGTCAACACCGAAGCGCTCGACGGCCTGCCCGTTCCGAAGGGATGGAAGGACCTCCTCGACCCGAAGTACGAAGGGATGGTGGGCTTTCTCGATCCTTCGTCCGCCTTCGTGGGCTACGCCTGCTCCGTCGCCGTGAACCACGCCTTGGGCGGCACGCTCGACGACTTCGGGCCGGCCCTCGACTACTTCAAGAAGTTGAACGAACTCTCCCCGATCGTTCCGAAGCAGACGGCCTACGCGCGCTGCCTCTCGGGCGAAATTCCCATCCTCTTTGACTACGACTTCGACGCCTACCGCGCCAAGTACGCCGACGGCGCCCCGATCGAATTCGTGATCCCGGTCGAAGGCACGATCCAGGTTCCCTACGTGATGACGCTCGTCAAGAACGCTCCGCACGCCGAAAACGGCCGCCGCGTGATCGACTTTGTTCTCTCCGAAAAGGGTCAGAAGCACTGGGCCGAAAACTTCCTGCGTCCGGTCGTGGGCGACCTTGAAAAGCTCGCCCCGGAAACCGCGAAGAAGTTCCTCCCCGCCTCCGAATACGAACGCGCCGGCAGTGTCGACTACGCCCACATGGCAGAAGTGCAGCGTGCCTTCAGCGAAGCCTATCTCCAGGCGATGAAGGGCTGATCTCCCTTTGAAAGAAGCCGCCGCACGTCCGTCAAGCGGCGGCTTCGGCGTTTCCGGACCTTCAAATGAAACGAACCCATCTCCTCTTTCTTCTTCCCGCCCTCACGGTTTTGCTCGCCTTCTTCGTGCTCCCCGTGCTGCGGCTTCTCCCCGCTTCGGTCTCGACCGACCAGGGGATTCTGCTCTACGCGGAAATCCTCACCAATCCGCGCTACGCTTCGAGCCTCTTTTCCACCGTCGTCCTCTCGCTTCTCGTCACGATCGCGTCCGTCGCGCTCGGCGCCTTCACGGGGATCTTTTTGGAACGCAACGACTTCCCCGGCCGCAGCGCCGTGGTGGGACTCATCACGCTCCCGCTTTCCTTCCCGGGCGTCGTCGTGGGCTTCATGATCATCATGCTGGGCGGCCGAAACGGCATGGCCTCGATCCTCTCCTCTTCCTTGGGCGCGGGAAAGCTCGTCTTCGCCTACGGCATGGCGGGGCTCTTCTTCGGCTACCTCTACTTCTCGATTCCCCGCGTCGTCACGACCGTCATGGCGGCGACCCGCAAGATGAACCCCGTCTATGAAGAGGCCGCGCGCACGCTCGGCGCCTCCTCCTGGCGGATTCTCAAGGACGTCACGATTCCGGCCCTCACTCCCGCGCTCTTCTCGACGGGGGCGCTCTGCTTTGCGACCTCCATGGGCGCCTTCGGCACGGCCTTCACGCTTGCGACCGACATCAACGTGCTGCCGATCACGATCTACACCGAATTCACGCTCTCGGCCAACATCGCCGCGGCCTCCATGCTCGCGGTCGTCCTCGGCCTCATCACCTGGGGCATCCTCTTGGCGGCCCGTCTCGTGAGCGTCCCGAACGAACGTTAAGGAGCGAACCATGGCACAGAAGAAATCTTGGACGGGCGTGCAGATCGCCCAGGCGGTTCTCACCGGCCTCACGCTTCTCTTTCTCATGATTCCGGTCGTGCAGATGTGCTTCACGGCCTTCATGAAGAACGCCTTCCGCGGCTTCAAGGCGGGTTTTACGACCGAATGGATCGAAAAGGTGCTCGAACTCTACGGCGACACGATCGTGCGAAGTCTCGGGATCGCCGTCGCCGCGCTCGTGCTCTGCGTCGTGATCGGCGTGCCGGCCGCGTGGATTCTCGTTCGCGAACAGCGCAAACGCTGGGCCGCGCTGGTCGAAGAAGCGCTCATCCTGCCGCTCTCCGTTCCGGGCCTCGCCATCGGTCTGGGCATCCTCCTCATTTGGGGCGGCATCACAAACCTTCGTCAGAGCAATCTCTTCATTCTCTGCGGGCACGTCATGTTCTGTCTTCCCTTCATGGTGCGAAGCGTCATGGCGGTCCTGCGCGTCGAGCCGATCGACGCCTATGAAGAAGCTTCCGCCACGCTCGGCGCCTCGCCCTGGACGACCTTTCTCAAGGTAGTCGTCCCCGTCGCGATGCCCGGCATCCTCGCGGGCGCGCTCATGGTCATGACCGTCTCGCTCGGCGAATTCAACATTTCCTGGATGCTGCAGACGCCCGACACGAAGACCCTTCCCGTCGGGATGGCCGACAGCTACGCCTCCATGCGTCTCGAGGTGGGAAGCGCCTACACCTTCCTTTTCCTCGTGATCCTCGTTCCGATTTTGTCGCTCATGCAGGCGCTCCCCGCGTGGCTTGCCCGCCGCGCCGAAACCCGCCGCCGCGCGGCCGACCTCGAGCCCAACGACTGACCGATTTTGTGAGAATCTCCCATGTCCGAATCCGTTTCCATCACTCTTCAGAACGTCTCGAAACACTACGGCAAGACCTGCGTGCTGCAGCCCTTCACGCTCACGCTCGACGCGGGATGCCGCACGGTTCTCCTCGGGCCCTCGGGCTGCGGGAAGACGACGCTTCTCCGCATCATCGCGGGTCTTGAAACGCCCGACGAAGGCTCCAAGGTCCTCGTAGGCGGCGAAGACATCACGAATCTCCCCGCAGAGAAGCGCCGCATCGGCTTCATGTTTCAGCAGTACGCGCTCTTTCCGCACATGACGGTCGCGCAGAACGTCGCCTACGGTCTCACGGTGCGGGGCGAACCCAAGGAGGAGATTGAAAAGACCGTCGACGAAATGCTCCGTCTCGTCAATCTTGAGAAGTACAAGACGCGCAACGTCCTCGCCCTCTCGGGCGGTCAGCGCCAGCGCGTCGCGCTCGCCCGCGCCCTTGCGATCCGTCCGAAGATTCTCCTTCTCGACGAGCCGCTCTCGGCCCTTGACGCCCAGATCCGCCACAAGGTCCGCGAAGAACTCGCCGTCATCCTGCGCGAACTCGGCATCACCGCCGTCATCGTGACGCACGACCAGGACGAAGCCATGGTCCTCGGCGACCGCATCGTCGTGATGGAGGGCGGCATCATCCATCAGGCCGCCTCTCCGGAAGAAGTCTGGCGCCGTCCGGCTACGAGCTTCGTCGCCGGGTTCGTGGGCGGCAGCAACCGCGTCGCGGGCAAGTTCGACGGCGAAACGCTCTCGTGGCTCGACTTCCATACGCCGCTCGCCTCGCTTCGCCCCGGCGTGCAGAAGGCCATCACCGGCAAGGCGGGCGACATGAACGTCTTCTTCCGCCCCGAAGCCGCCTATCTTTCGGTCGAACCCACGGAACACTCCGTCGAAGTGTCGATCAAGGACGTACACTTCATGGGGAACTTCGTTCGCATCACCGTCGAGCCGTCCTCAGGCGAACTCTTCAAGGTGAACATGACCGAACTTCCCGAAGGACTCGCGCCGGGCGACCGCGCTCAGCTCACGGTGGATCCGCACCGCCTCATGTCCTTCCCCGTCTGAGTCCCGAAGGATCCGCATGTCGAAACGGGCGCTCCGACGCCCGTTTCGTCGTTTCAAAGGAATTTTCCGATGACCACCGTTCTGCAACTCTCCGACCTGCACGTTGAGCCCGTCGGCACCCTCGCCTACGGGAAGGCCGACACGGCCTCGCATGTCCGGAACATCCGCCCCTGGCTTCAGCGTTTCGCACCCAAGGTCGACCTCGTCGTCGTGACGGGGGACATCGCCTGCGACGGCAAGCCCGACGCCTACGAAATCGTCGCGGAAACCTTTGCGGACCTCCCTGTGCCCGTTCGAATGCTTCCGGGCAACCACGACCGGCGCTCAAACCTCGTTCGCATCCTCCCGGACTTCGTCGAACCCGACGCCGGAAAGGAGAGGGTGGAATTCACGATGGAACGCGACGACGCCCTGATCCTGGGGCTCGACACGCTGCAGCCGGGACGCCATTGGGGCGGTCTCTCGGACGCCTCTCTTTCGCGCCTCCAAGCCGCGCTCTCGGACGGTCGCCCCGTTCTCGCGCTCATGCACCACACGCCCGTGCATTCCGGGATGGGCAAGATGGACGAACCCTTCACCAACCGCGAACGCCTCCGGGAAATCCTCTCGCGCCGCCCCGACGTTCGTCTTGCGACGGGCCACATGCACCGCGGTCTCGCATCGCGTTTCGGCGACACGGTCGTGACGACCGCGCCCTCGGTTTCGCTTCCGATCGAAATCCACATCGGCCCCGAAGGAGGCGACGACTTCCTCTTTGAGACACCGGGCTTTGCGCTCCACCACCTCATGCCCGAAGGTTGGGTCACCTATTTCGGCCAGATTCCCGTCCGAACCGACTTCTCGGGCCCCTTCCCCTTCCACGGGGCGGTAAACCCGACGGACGACTGAGCCCGAAGACCAACCGCGGGCAGTACGGACATGCCGTGAACCGTCCTGCAGCACGGTTCACGGGCTCCGCCGTCTGCGCAGGCGCCCCATAGTCACAATTATTCATTGCAGCAGATGAGAAAAAGGATCGAGATCTCTTTTCTTATCAGAAAAAAAATCTCTATTACGACAAAATTTTTCGCGGAAAATTTCGCTATCACAATAGAGAATTTTTCCATAAATCCCATCAAGGACCGCTTCACATCGAAGCGTTCGTCTGCATCGCAGGTGGTGCGTCATGATCCTTATTGAGCGAAGCCTGCAAGAATCGATTTTTCCCAAAACCCCGCTTTCCACGAAGCCTACCCAGACTGTCCCGTGCGCGTTGTGACGCCTGCAACGCTCCTTAAGGTTTGGCTCGAAGCCGAAGGACAACACGACTCAACGAAAAAGCCGTAAGTCCGAAGTCGTCGTTTTTTCTTCTTTGGTTTTCTTCTAATCTTCCACATCTCGTAGAAGATTAGAAGATTGTAGAAGAAAAAATTCTCGCTCCTCGGAAACCGCTCCCGCCTTCCCGCCCCTCCCGGCGCGGCTTGAAATCACCTTGAGGGCGTCGAACACGAAAAGGCCGGCATCAACGTCTTCATCAGCGTCTCCTGCACGCACTACGAAGACCCGCCTTCATGGAGGTCCGCCCGGTCAAGGCCATCCCCAAGGGTCCGCGCGGCGAAGTGCTCGTCCACCAGGCAAAATGCATCGGCCGCCACATATGCGGACAAGCCTGCCCCTACCACGTTCCTAAGTTCTTGGATCCTGCGAAACAGTCCTACTTCGGCGACAAGAAGTCGCACTCAACGCTCGGGCCACGTCCCGAAAACGTCCGCACGGCAGGCAACGATTTCACCCGTCCTTTCGGGAAAACGACGCCGCGTCAACTCTTCCCACTTGCGGGATCCGCTGATAGGCTGACGGAAGTGCGCCTGCTTCCTCCTTTTTGCGCTTTCCCATTTCAAGGTCGACCCCGTCATGAACCGCGAACACATCACGTCCGAGCAAATTTGGTTCCTTCTCTCCGTCTGGGATACGCGTTCCATCACGCTCACCGCGCAACAGCTGAACGTGAGCGTCGCGACGGCTTCGCGGCAGATGACGACGCTTCGGGGACTCCTCCATGATCCGCTTTTCCTGCGCGGACGCGACGGACTCGTTCCGACCGCCCGAATGAACGAACTTCTGCCGAAACTGCGGGCCGTGCAGGACGAACTCATCGACATCGTGCGCCGTCCGGCACAGTTCTCGCCCGCCGACCTGCGAAGCACGATTCGCGTGGCGGGCGTCGACAACGCGATCTTCGGCTTTTTAATGCCGTGTCTTCAAGACCTCTACGGGACCGCGCCTGGCCTGCATCTCTCCTGCGTTCCGCTCACCGACGACTTTCCGAGGCTCCTCGCCTCGGGCAACATCGACGTCGCCTTTTACGCGCCGCCCCTGCAGCTTGAGTCCGACTACCGGGAGCTTGAGCTGTTCGCCACCGATCACGTCCTCGTCGTGCGCAAGGACCATCCGCTCGTCTATCTCATGGAGGAACGTCGGCGCGAAGGCGGGAAACTTCGTGCGGAAGATCTCGCCCCCTACAGAGAAATCAAGCTCACCTACGGATCGATCGAAGGAAAAGCCGCCGTGCGCCGGGCGGACGACCGCGTCGCCATGGACTGCGGCTATTATCTCGCGAGCGCCTTTTTCCTTCTGGAAACCGACTTCTACGTCATGCTCCCCACCTTTACGGCAAAGTGTCTCGTCAAGGAACTGCCGCTCGCCATCCTTCCCGCCGCCCCGATGGCCAACGCCGTCGTCTGGAAGGCCCGCATGATCTGGCATGAGCGGAGCGAAAGGGATCCGGCGCTGCAGTGGTTCCGCTCCGTCATCGCGGAGAAGCTGCGCGGACTCAACCCGGACGAGGTCGCGAAAAAACTTTCCGAATCCTTCGATCTCTACGATCCGGTCTGGGACCTGAGCGAAACGGTTAAATAGGGGGCCGGATCTATTGTCTCCAGTTTGTGTCCACAAAGACTTCGAAGAAATCTCCTCGGCAAGAGGTTGACACAAAGACCTTCCGGCCAAGATCAACGCCCGGCCTCCTTTTCTTCCATCTTTCCACTTCAGAAAATTCTCTGACATACATGTCAGAAGATTTTCTGATTTGGAAATTAGAGAATTTCCATGATGTAGACATTGGAACGCTGCAGAAAGACATAAAAGCTGTAGACGGCCAGGACCTGATTTGGCGAACAGTCAAAACCCACCTCGACACCCTTGAACGGCTTTTCGTGATCGACGATCACCCCCCAATGTGTGCTCGTCGGTTCGCGTGAAGGAGGCCCCGAAACGGCATTTCGGCGATCCCTCCCTTGCGGCGACATTTCTGGGCGTTGCCGCGAAAAGTCTCCCTCGGAACTATCGAAAAAGAACGGTCGCCGATACCGTTCGGCATTTCGATCACCGCATCGATTTCCTTTTGCTTGCAGTCATTGATAATGCAAGAGCTTGCCCCACGAGAGATTCGACGTAAACACGCAGGCTCCTTTCGCAAAGGGCTTCGAAGAGAAAACCGAAGGTTTTCAGGTCCCGCGCGCAAGAAGAGCTTCTCCCATGCCGGAGGGATCCGTTCGTTATTCCGTCAGACCATAACGTCATTCGTGCGAAAAACATCCTTCACATTTTGAGAGTTCGGTCGGGTTCGTTCAGAATTTGCGCCGTCGTGCAGTCAGCCTATCGTTGAGAAGATCCCAAAACACTCCCACAACGACGAACGGAGACTCTTTGCCATGACCGCGAAATTCTCACGACGCTCGCTTCTGCGTGCCGGCGCGCTTGCCGCGGCGCTTCCCGCCGCCCCGTCGATCTTTGCGAAGACCGACGGCGCCGCCCCCGAAGAATCCTGGACGGGCTTCACGATTTGCGACTCCTGCAACCACGTGCCTTCCTGCGGCATTCGCTTCGAAGCGAAAGGAAACGTCATCCACCGCATCGACAACTGGAAGGAAAATCCCAACCACTGGCTCTGCTCCAAGGGTTGGGCGACCCTGCAGCGCCTCTACAATCCGAACCGCCTCCTCTACCCGATGAAGCGCACGAACCCCAAGGGTTCCGCCGATCCGGGCTGGGTGCGCATCTCCTGGGACGAAGCCTACAAGGAGATCACCTCCCACATGCTCGCCACGCGCGAAAAGTACGGTGCCGACAGCGTGATGTTCTACGCGGGCGACCCGAAGGAACCGCGTCCCGCCATCTATCGCCTCGCGCGCTACTTCGGTTCCGTCACCTGGGGTACGGAATCGTCGGTCGGCTGCCGCTCGGGCTGCATGATGGCCGAAGAACTCAACTTCGGCATGCCCAACAACGGGGGTTCGCCCACGCCCGACACCAAGGTCTACCTCATTCTCGCCACGAACGTCTGGGCGCAGCCTATGGGTTGGTGGCAGGCCATCCAGGCCGCGAAAAAGCGCGGCTGCAAGATCATCACGATCGACTCGCGCCGCACGAAGGCCGCCGAAATCGCCGACGTCCACCTGCAGCCCCGCATCGGCACCGACGCCGCACTCGTCGCGGGCATGATCCGCGTTCTCATCAAGGAAAACCTCTACAACAAGGAATTCGTCGCGAAGTGGACGCACGGCTTTGAAGAGTACGCCGCCTACTGCGAAAGCTTCACGCCGGAAAAGACCGAAGAACTCACGGGCGTTCCCGCGAAGCTCGTCGTCGAAGGCGCCCGCCTCTGGGCGCAGGGACCGGGCACCTTCACGCTCACGACGCAGTCGCTCTCGCACAATTCGAACGGCGTCAACAACGCCCGCGCCGTGCTGCTCCTTCCGATCGTCATGGGCTACATCGACATCCCGGGCGGCGTGCAGTTCCCGCAGGGCGCCAAGGGCCTCACGATGGCGGCCTACGGTCTGCACCCCGCGCTGGCCGATCACCCGTGGTTCAACGCCCCCGAACAGAAGGCGCGCCGCCTCGACAAGAACGAGGTGCCCCTCTGGCACGACATGAAGGACCAGGCCAGCCCGAACAACCTTCCCGAATGGATCGATGCCGGCAAGGTCCGCATGTTCTGCGGATGGGGCTTCAACGTCAACATCTGGCCGCAGCCCGAGGTCTACGCCAAGGCGATCGCGAAACTCGACTTCGCCTTCAGCGCGGACTACTTCTACCGTCCCGACAGCCACCGCGACCTCGACATCATTCTGCCCGCGGCCATGAACTACGAACGCTACGCGCCCTTTGGCTTCTACGGTCCGCGCGTCGCCGTGCGCCGTCCGGTGAAGCCCCTGGGCGAAGCGAAGGAAGACTGGCGCATCGCGTTCGAAATCGGCTGCATCGTCGACAAGCCCGAACACTTCTTCGACGGCGACCCCGTCAAGGCCTGCGACTTCGTGCTGCGCCAGTACGAAGGCTGCAACTGGGACGATTTCGCCGCCTCGCTCCCGAAGGTTTCGGTGCTCCCCGCTCCGAAGCCCGCTTCGAAGAAGTACGAACTCGGGCGTCTCCGTCCCGACGGGAAGCCGGGCTTCAACACGCAGAGCGGCAAGCTTGACTTCGCGAGCGAACGCGCCCGCAAGTTCGGCTATCCCGCGATTCCGGAATTCCGTCCGATGATGCCGCTCTCGAAGGAATTTGACCTGCGTCTCCTGAACGGATCGCGCAAGCCCTACATCACGCACTCGAAGACCCGTACGGATCAGCCCTACCTCATGGAAATCGAGGACGCGCTCACGATCAACATCAACCCGAAGGAAGCCCAAAAGCGCGGCATCCTCGAAGGCGACTGGGTCGAGATCCGCAGTCCCTACGGCGGTCCCGTCGAGGCACGCGCCTGCGTTTCGATCATCGTTCCCGAAGGCATGATCGACGCCCAGTACGGGTGGCTCGGCAAGCAAAACACTCAGACCCTCATGACGCGCGAACACCGCGACCCGATGTCGGGCTACTGCTGCTACTTTGAAGTGCCCGTGAGCGTCAAGAAGAAGGCGTAAGGAGCAAAACCATGAAATACGGCATCATCGTCAACACCAACGAATGCGTCGGCTGCCACGCGTGCTTCACCGCCTGCAAGGAAGAAAATCAGGTTCTTCCGGGCGTCAAGTGGAACCGCATCGACCGAATCGAGCACGAAAAGGCCCGGGTGATCGAGTACTTCCGACTCTCCTGCATGCACTGCGAAGATCCCGCCTGCATGAAGGTCTGTCCCGCCAAGGCGATTCACAAGGGGCCCGCGGGAGAAGTCCTGGTCGACCACGCCAAGTGCATCGGCTGCCGCATGTGCGAAAAGGCCTGCCCCTACGGCGCTCCGCAGTTCGCGGATCCGAAGAAGACCTCGTACTTCGGTGAGAAGACCCCGCTGGAAGTGATCCCGGTGCGTCCGGAAAACGCCCGTACGCCGGGCAAGGCCGAGCACTGCACGCTCTGCACGCACCGCACCTCGAAGGGGTTGCCTCCGGCCTGCGTCGCCGCCTGCGCGACGGGTGCGCTCACCTTCGTCGACTACGACAACCCGTCGCCCGAAGCGAAGGCCCTGCTCGCCCAGGCCCGTCCGATGAACGAAGCCGCGGGCACGCACCCGAAGGTCGTGTACGTTTCCTCCCATACGGACTTCGCGAAGACGCAAAAGCGCTTCTGACCGATCTGTCGCGGGACTCCCCCGGCCGAAGCCAACCTGCCGCCGCAGGAAAGGCTTCGGCCTTTTTTGGTCGCATATCGAGAACTTTGCCGTTCACGAAGCTAACGAAATTTTCTTCTCCGGGCGCATGCTGGATGCTTGCGCCGAATCCATTCCCGCGCTCCCGCACGCGGTCTTCGCAGACGGCTCCGTCAGTTTTTGCGCAGAACGTAGTCTTCGGCAAGCGCCCCTTCTACGGGCTTTCCTTCTCGGTCGAGAAGCCGCAGGGCGGGTCCCTGCGGAACGGCCTTCCAGCCCGTATCGTCCGAGAGAACCGGCTCGAAGATGACCGTGGCGCCCTCGATCGTCTGCGCGTCGGGAGCGAATTCCACGCGCCAGACGCCCGCTTCTTCCCAGGAGCCCTCCTTTCCTTCGTAGTGCGAAACACGGGTGTAGCTCCCCTTGGCGCGAACGTAAAGTTCCGTGCGGATCCCCGAGCAGTCGGCGCAGGGCAAAACACCCTCGTAGACGCCCGGAACGCTCGCGACGAAGGCGCCCTGCGCCTCCTTGGCGATCTCTTCGGGCGTCGGCCCCTTGGGCTGTTCGGGTTCGGAGGAGCAGGCGGCGAGGAGACCGGCGGCGCCTACCGTACAAAGAAGGCGCGAAGCGAAACGAACATTCAGATGCGAAAGAGTGGTCATGGCAAGTTCTCTTGGAGGAGAGGACCTTCGAGGACGGGAAGGCCTCTTGTCTTCAGTGTTGCCGACCATTGTAGCAGTGCGTCGAAGGCGTCACGGCTTTGAAATCCACGGGACCTTCCCGTGACTCTCTGCGCCCGTTCGTCGCCGCCGCGACGGACCGGTCCGTCGCGGCAAGAATTCGTCGAAATGTTGCCGCTCGAAGGAGACCGGCATGCCCGCCTTTCGCGCTTCAACGGAGAAACCCGGCGAAACGGTTCGAATGTACCGTCGGAAACCATTCGGCGGGCGACGAACCGTTTCTCCATACCGATGAAGAGAAATCGTTTTTCTCACTGACCGGCCGACGGATTTCACTTTTTCGAGGGACAAAAAAATTGCCCGAATCCGTTGCGGCGGACGGGCAATCTTTAGAAAACCTGGCGTCCCCAACGGGGTTCGAACCCGTGTTGTCGGCGTGAGAGGCCGGCGTCCTGGACCACTAGACGATGGGGACTGACAAGGTGGAATCTTACTCCCGCCGTTTGCTTTGCGGTGTCCGCGTGAAGCATCTCCTTGCCTTGCGTCAAATCCGAGCCTCAAAGGACCTCATGAGCGGACCGTTTTGTCTCGGCGCCCTTCCGAAAAGAAAACGCCCGTTCGCAAGGAACCGGGCGTTTCGTTTCGATGAGACTCAGGGCATCAGGCTTCTTTCTTGACCGTTTCCGTCGTAAAGACGCCGTAGTGGTCGAGCCGTTCGGCGCGGCGCGCGAGAAGCTCTTCCTTCGTGAGCGTCAAGAGACCGCGCAGTTCGTCGACGAGCGCCTTCTTCAGGGTCACGCTCATCAACTTCGGATCGCGGTGCGCGCCCCCGAGCGGTTCGGAGAGCACGCGGTCGACAAGCCCCAGAGCGGAGAGGCGGTCGGCCGTAAGCCCAAGAGCGTCCGCGGCGCGGGAAGCTTCGGCCGCGTCCTTCCAGAGGATCGAGGCGCAGCCTTCGGGCGAAATCACCGAGTAGGTCGAATACTGCAGCATCATCACGACGTCGGCGACGGCGATCGCGAGCGCGCCGCCCGAGCCGCCCTCCCCGATCACGCAGGTGACGATGGGGACGCCGAGCGTCGCCATCTCATAGAGGTTGCGGCCGATCGCCTCGGACTGGCCGCGTTCTTCGGCGCCGATCCCGGGATAAGCCCCCGGCGTGTCGACGAAGGTGACGACGGGGAGGTTGAACTTTTCGGCGAGCTTCATGAGACGAAGCGCCTTGCGGTAGCCTTCGGGACGGGCCATGCCGAAGTTGCGGCGGGTGCGCTCGCGAAGACTGCGCCCCTTCTGATGACCGATCACGACGACGTTCATGTCGGCGAGGCGCGCGAGGCCCCCGACGATCGCCTCGTCGTCCGCGTAGGCGCGGTCGCCGTGGAGTTCATGAAAATCCGTGAAGATCGACTCGATGTAGTCGAGCGTATAGGGACGATTCGGGTGGCGGGCCACCTGCGAAATCTGCCAGGGCGTAAGGTCCGCGTAGACCTTCTTCAGCATTTCGCCCGCCTTCGCCTCGAGCTGATTGATCTCGCCCGTGATCGAAACGGCCTTGTGCTGCTCTGCGTCGAGCTCGAGCTCGCGGAGTTCTTCAATCTTCGTTTCGAGCGCCTCGATGTCGCGCTCGAAGTCCAAAAACACACTCTTCGTCATATTCTTCTCTTACCCGATGCGGCGCCAGGTCGTGCCCTGCGGACCGTCGAGGAGTTCGATGCTTTCGTTTTTCAGTTGATCGCGGATTTCGTCGGCGCGCGCAAAATTGCGGGCCTTCTTCGCCGCGGCGCGCTCGGCGATGAGCGCTTCGATGCGGGCTTCGTCGCCCTCGGTCACGGCGCCCTTCAGGAAGGCTTCCGGATCGAGCTGCAGGACGTTCAGAACCGCGCCGAGACCGCGCAGCTGCCGGACGAGTTCGGGCGAACCCGTGCGGTTCACTTCGAGCGCGAGGTCAAAGAGAACGCCCACGGCCTGCGGCGTATTGAAGTCGTCGTCCATCGCCGCCTTGAAGCGGGCGGCGTGGGCTTCCGTCCAGTCGACGGGACCGGGGGCGGCTTCGCGGCCCTTCAGAGCGCCGTAAAGACGCACGAGCGCCTTCTGAGCGTCTTCGATGAGGCTCGGTCCGAAGGTGACGGGGCTTCGGTAGTGGCTGCGCATCAGGAAGAAGCGCAGCACCTCGGCGCCGTTCTTTTCGCCGTAGGCGGCGTTCGTTTCCTTGAGGGCGTCGCGGATCGTCCAGAAATTGCCGAGCGACTTGCTCATCTTCACTTCGGAGCCGTCGGCCATGCGGACGCGCAGCGGACCCGAGTGCATCCAGACCTTCGCGAAGGGAACGCCGTTGGCGCCTTCGCTCTGGGCGATTTCGTTTTCGTGGTGCGGGAAAATGAGGTCGGGACCGCCTCCATGAATGTCGAAGGTGTTCCCGAGCAGGTCCTGCGCCATTGCGGAGCATTCGATGTGCCAGCCCGGACGGCCGCGGCCCCACTTCGAATCCCAGGAGGGCTCGCCCGGCTTGGCGGACTTCCAGAGCACGAAATCGAGCGGATCGCGCTTCGAGGAGTCCACTTCGACGCGGGCGCCCGACTGCTGTTCGTCAAGGCGCTTGCCCGAGAGCTTCCCGTAGCCCGGGAAGCGGCGCACGGCGTAGTCGACGTCGCCGTCCTCGGCCTGATAGGCGAGGCCCTTTTCAGCGAGAAGGTCGACGAGGCGCAGCATCTGCGGAATGTACTTCGTCGCGCGGGGCTCGTGCGTGGGCGCAAGGCACCCGAGCGCGAGCATGTCTTCCTGCATGGCTCGGGCGAACTCGTCGGTGAGCTCGTCCGTCGTCACGCCGCGCTCGGCCGCGCGGCGGATGATCTTGTCGTCGACGTCCGTGATGTTGCGCACGAAGGTGACCTTGTAGCCCGACGCCTCGAGCCAGCGGCGCACGACGTCGAACGCAACGAAGGTGCGGCCGTGTCCGATGTGGCAGTAGTCGTACACCGTCACGCCGCAGACGTACATCCGAACGTGGTTCGGCTCGATGGGCGTAAAGGGCGATTGCGTGCGGCTCAGCGTGGAGTAAATGGATAGCGCCATCTGAATTCCCTAGTCGGCGCGTCCCCCTCTCGGGGACGCATTGCATTTTTCAGGTCGGATCGAAGGTCCGCCGTTGCGGGGGAGACCTTCGAAAAACGTAACCGAACTTTCCTGAAAGCGCCGCGAACCCTTGCGGCCCGAGACGCTTTCGCTACAATGTCGGTTTGCGGAACGTCCCAAAGTATAGACGCACCGCTTTCCCTTTTGGGCGCGGCCCCTCAGCGATTCGCGGCCGCGTCACCCGTTGAGATTACCTATTCTTCGCCGCTTCATGAAACGCTTCGCTCCCCTTCTCGTTTCGGGTTTGCTCCTCTTCTCCACGGCGGGCTTCGCCGCCTCGGAAATGCAGGAGCTCGCCGCCACGATGCAAAACGCCGACTTCTCCGTGCAGGTCGAACGACTCCTTCGCAACGGCCGTGCGCCGCAGGCGCTTGAACTCGCCGAAATCGGCATCGAGCGCAATCCCCGCAACGCGCAGCTCGTCTTCCAGAAGGCGGTCGCCCTCGAAACGATGGAGCGCACCGAAGAGGCCGCGAAGGTCCTTCGCTCGCTCATCGCCGATTATCCCGAAATTCCCGAGCCCTACAACAACCTCGCCGTGATCGAGGCGGGTCTCGGCAACCTCGAGGCGAGCGTCGAACTTCTGCAAAAGGCGCTCGTCATCAATCCCGAATTCGCGCTCGCGCGCAAAAATTTGGGCGACGTCTACCTCGCGCTCGCAGTGGAAAACTACAAGGCCGCGCAGCCCGCGCTCCCGAACAACCGCGTTCTCGCGCAGCGTCTGCGCTCGCTCGAGCGCATCCTCGGCAACTGATCTTTTTCTTGGGGGCGAGCGCCCCCAATTTCATTTAAAAAGGAATTTTTTCGATGCAGATCCGCACCCGTTTGCTTCTCGCCGCCCTGCCCCTTTGCGCGGCTCTCTCCGTTCAGGCCGCCGCAGGCGACCCGCGCGTCGCGCTCGAAACCTCCGAAGGGCGCATCGTCGTGGAACTCGCTCCCGACCGCGCGCCGATCACCGTGAAGAACTTTCTTCAGTACGTGAAGGACGGCCACTATGCCGGCACGATTTTCCACCGCGTGATCTCGGGCTTCATGATCCAGGGCGGCGGCTTCACGGAAGACATGACGGAAAAGCCCACGCGCGCCCCGATTCCGCTTGAAGCGCGCGGCGGACTTCCGAACGACCGCTATACGATCGCGATGGCCCGCACGAGCTACCCGCACTCGGCGACGAGTCAGTTCTACATCAACGTCGCGAACAACGACTTCCTGAATGCCGACCGCGCGCAGGACGGCAACGGCTACGCCGTCTTCGGGCGCGTCGTCGAGGGCGAAGACGTCGTCGACAAGATCGCCGCCGTCAAGACCACCGTTCGCCGCGGCATGGGCGACGTTCCGGTCAAACCCGTCAAGATTCTCAAGGCCGAAATCCTGAAATAAGCCTTCTTCGGGCCGTCTTCTTTCGGAAGGCGGCCCTTTTCGCATCCGGCAGCTTCGACTACACCGCGGGATCGCTCACGGGAAAAACCAACAAGTCTTTGCCTGCTTTGGCATGGACAAAACCACGCTCAAGATAGAAACGAGTGGCCCGTTCGTTGAGTGGATGCACAACCAAAGCCGCAACCCCAATGCTTCGAGCTAACTCGCGGGTCATTGCTACAGCGACTTTTAACAAAGAAGTGCCCACACCGCATCCGGCAAATTTTTTGTCCACCGCCAGACGACCCAGCAAAATCACGGGAACGGGATTCGGCATGTTTCGTCTGAATTTGGAGCGAAAATCTTCATGCTCCACGCTGTGAACCGCCAGGCAAAAAAAGGCGGCCAACTCGCCGTCTGAGGTAGAAAGGACATACGTTCGGCTTCCTCCATGGATTTCGTTATAGAGGGCTTTTCGTACCAACCAACCATTCAGAGACTGCACCCCACAGTCAAAGGTTTGGAAGAGTACCGCGTCCGCCTGCCGAACAGGCCGCGGCGGAAGAAACGTGAAGTCAGACATCACCGCTCCCAAACAGGGACAAATTCTTCAAGTTTTCTACGCGCTTCAAGAACTTGGGGGTCCGTTTCGGGCTTCAAAACTTTTTCAAGAAAACCATCAAAAGCCTCAGCTGAGAGTCGGGTGACCCCACTTTCCTCGTTCAGCTCAATATTTAGGTTGCGGATGGCCTCAATCACCAGCGATGTCTTCGAACGTCCCGTCGAGTCTGCCAGCGATTCCAAAACAGAATTGTCGAAATCACTGATACGAAGATTTAACGTTGCCATAGTCAATTTGTACCGAAAATTGCGTTACATCAGCATACTATCATCTTAACGGGAGTTCTGCCAGCCCACAACACCGCTCGACGACGCTTGACCCATTGCAAGAGAATCCGTTCTCGCTCTTGCAGGCAACCTCGGAATTGCATTTGCCCGCAGATCAGATCTCGTCACATCAACATGACCAGCGGCGGCCGCCCGGAGGATTTCGTACCGGACAAAAGGCCGCGGCGCACAACGCGCCGCGGCCTTTGCCGTTCGGAGGGTCGCGAAGCGCCCGACGACGCCCCGGCAAGACTTACGCCTCCACCCCCTTGGGCGGACGGATCACGAGCGAAGGTTTCGTGAGGTTCGCGTCGGGGAGCGGCGCAATCGTCGCGCGGTCGCCGTACTTCTTGCGAAGTTCGTCGATCGGACCGAATTCGATCGCGCGCTGCGGGCAGGATTCCACGCAGATCGGCTGCAGGCCGTGATCGAGCCGGTCCGCACAGGCGTCGCACTTCGACATCTTGCGCGTCGCCGGATTGAGGACGGGCGCGCCGTAGGGACAGGCCTTGGCGCAGAGACCGCAGCCTACGCATTTCTTCGTGTCGATCACGACGAGACCGTCGGTGTCGCGCTTATGGTGCGCCTTCGTGGGACAGACCTTCACGCAGGCGGGATCGGCGCAGTGGTTGCACGAGATCGGGACGTAGTAGGCCTCCACGTCCTGGTGCCAGGCGCCCGTGGCGCGGTCCTGACGCCAACCGCCCGTCTGCATTTCGATCACTTTGCGGAAGTTGCGCCCCACCTCAAGATTGTGGGCGTCCTTGCACGCGACGACGCAGGTCTTGCAGCCCGTGCACTTCGTCAAGTCGATGTAAAAACCCAGTTGCTTCATTTTTTGTCCTCCCTTACGCCTCGGTCTTCAGCGCGGCCTTGCGCACTTCCACAAGGTTCGAGTGCTGCGGATTGCCCTTCGCGAGCGGACTCGGACGGTGTCCCGTAAGCGTATTGATGTTGGCGCCGACGTCGACGAGACGGCCGTTCTTCTTCACGGGCTTGTACCAGGCGCCCTGCGGCACGGCGCAGACGCCCGGGATGATGCGCTTCGTGACGTGCACGGGCACTTCGATGATCCCGCGGTCGTTGAAGACTTCGCAGAGGTCGCCCTCCTTAAGACCGCGCGCCTTCGCGTCGATCTCGTTGAGGAGAAGAAGATCGGGATGCGCCTCGCGCAGCCACGACAGGTTGTGGAAGGTCGAGTGCGTACGGCCGTGACCGTGGTAGCCGAAGCACTGCAGCGGATACTTCTTGCCGAGTTCGTCCCCGGGCATGTCGAAGGTGCGCACGAACTTCGGCAGGGCCGAAATCACGTCGCCCTCGGGGAGCACCCATTCCTCGGCCAGCTTGGCAAGCCGTTCGGAATAGATTTCGATCTTGCCCGACGGCGTATCTAGCGGATGCTTTTCGGGATCCTCGCGGAAATCTCGGAACATGATCGGTTCCCACTTCACTTCGAAGAGCTGCGTGGGCCCCTGCTTCCAGAACGTCTCGAAGTCGGGGAGTTCGGGATTCACCTTGCGCGTCTCTTCATAGCACCAGCGGATCCACCCCTTCTGATCGCGCCCTTCGGTGTATTCCTTCTCGAGCCCGAGCTTCTTGGCGATGCCCAGGCTGATTTCCCAGGAAGGACGCTGTTCCCTGGCGGGATCCACGGCCTTGTGCATCGGATAGATGCAGGCGAGGTCGCCCATGGAGTCGCCGTTGCCGCAGATGTCGTCCGTTTCGGGACCGAGCGTGTCGGGAAGCAGAATGTCGGCGTAGCGCGCCGAGGGCGTCATCATGTTGTCGCAGACGACGATGAATTCGCACTTCGTGTCGTCGCGCAGCACCCGATCCGTCCAGTTGCTGTCGCCGTGCTGATTGATGAGGACGTTCCCGCCCGAATTCACGATCATCTTGATCGAATGACCGAGCTTTGCGCCCTTCTCGAGACCGCGCAGACCGTCGTGGATCTCGTCCATTTCCTCGCCGCGAAGAATCGCGTCCGTCCAGAGGAAAACCGGAATCGTGGCCTTGACGGGATTCGTTCCGACGGGAAGGTAGACGGGCTCCCAGTTCGTGCCGTCCTCTTCCATCCCGGTCGAGGTGCCCGGAAACCCGACCTGGCCGGTCAGGATCGGAAGCATCGCGATGGCGCGGGCCGTCTGTTCGCCGTTGGCCTGACGCTGGGGGCCGAGCCCCTGCGCGATGAAGCAGGGCTTGGTCGTCCCGATTTCACGAGCAAGACGAACAATCGTTTCGACGGGGATGCCCGTGATGCTGGCGGCGCGTTCGGGAGTCTTGGGCGTCTTGTCGGGACCTTCGCCGAGAATGTAGGACTTGTAGTCGGACTTGGCGGGCGCCGATTTCGGCAGCGTCTTTTCGTCGTAGCCCACGCAGTACTTGTCGAGGAAGGCCTGATCGACCCAGTCGTTTCGGATGAGCTCATAGGCGACGGCCTCGACGAGCGCCGCGTCGGTGCCCGGACGGATCGGAATCCATTCGTCCACCTTCCCCGCCACCGTATCGGAGCAGATCGGGTCGATCACGATCGTCCTGGGCTGTCCCTTCTCGAGGGCGCAGCGGAACTGGAAGCCCTTCGAACCGCCCGAGCCGCGCGTGACCGACGGATTGTTCCCGAAGGCGACGTAGAGCTTGGCGTTGGCGATCTCCTGAATGCCGGAGGCGGCCTTCTTGCCGTAGGTATAGGGGAAGGCGGCGGAAATTTGAGCGGACGAATAGGAACCGTAGTACTTGAGGTAGCCCCCCATCAGGTTCATGAGGCGCTGCCAGGCGCGGCGCGAGTTGACGAGCGACTGCTGACCCGAACAGTATTGCCAGTAGACGGATTCGTTGCCGTACTTTTCAACGATTTCCTTCCAGCGGCGCGCGATGATCTCGAAGGCCTCGTCCCAGGTGATGCGCTCGAACTTGGCGTCGCCGCGCTCTCCCACGCGCTTCATCGGATATTTGAGGCGATCGGGCGAGTAGAGGCGCTGGCGCATGCTGCGGCACTTGAGGCAGGCGCGGATCTGGCGCGGCGAAAAGGGAACCGCCGGAACGACGCATGGAGGAGCGCAATGCATGGAGTGGAGAGTTGCCGTCATTTTATACGACACGGCGGTCACGGCAGGATCCGGCGCTTCGAAAACGACAATGCCTTCCGGCGTATGGAAGACGACGGAAGGCATTCTCTTTCGGGACGATCCGGTCGGAGCGAGGATCCGAAAGCCGAGTCACAAGCCTCAGAAACGGGTGTTGATCCCGGCGAAGAAGGTCGAGGCGTTCTTTCCCATCACCGTCGGAATGCCGGCCGTGGAGCCGCCGCCCCCGGAGAGGCTGTAGTCGGCACGGTCTTCATTCCAGACCGCGATCGCGCCCGTGTAGACGAAGGTCTTCTTCGAGAGCGGGTATTCGTAGCGCGTGCCCGCCGACAGGGCGTCGGCGTCTTCCGTCGTGCTGTTGCGCGCATAGGCGACGCTCGCCATCCAGCGCCCGCCCGCGACCGGAGCGGAGAAGCCCGCCTGCGAGACGAAGACGTTTTCGGACTGGAAGGCCGCCGGAACGGCGCCCGAAGATCGGTCGTTCCCCTTCTTCCAGGCGAAGTTGAGGGCGGGCTTGACGAACCCGAAGTCGTAGCTCACGGCGAAGTCGACCTGATAGTCGTTCCCCGAATAGTCGCGGCCCTCGGCGTCGCGGTTGAACTGCGCCTTGTGGATCCCGAAGGCGAGGACGCTCGTCAGGGCCCCGTCCGCGTAGCGGGCGGAACCGCCGTAGTAGTTGCCGCGCGTCGACGAGACGTCGCCCGAAGTCTTTTCCTTTTCGCCGAGACCGGCAAAAAGCGTGAAGACGAAGTTTCCGAGCTTGGGCGATTGATAGGAAACGGCGTTCACCGAACGCGACGTGAGGTCGGAGGCGGCGCCTCCGTTCACCCCGCGAGCCGTGGGCGAAGAGAAGGTGCCCATGGCGGAACCGAGCGAAAAGCCCGAGGGGTCCATCGAGGCGAGCGCAATGAAGGTGGGCGTGTACTGGTAGCCGAACGACACGCGTCCGAAGTCGCCCGCAAGGCCCACGTAGGCGTGACGCTGGAAGATGTAGTTTTCCGCGCCGGGACCGTCGGGGGTCGACGTTCCCCGGTCGACGAGAAGGCCCCCTTCGAGCGCGAAGAAGGCCTTGAGGCCGTCGGCGAGCTGTTCTTCGCCGCGAAGGCCGTAGCACGAGGGCGATGCGCCGCCCGAAGAAAGGCGCGTCGTCGTGCCGTCGCCGTTCGAATAGGCTTCCAAATAGGTGTCGAGAACGCCGTAGGCTTCAATGTCGGCGGCCGTCACGGCGGCGACCGAGAAAAGACAGGCGCCCGCCGCAGCGGACAGTCGGATCCAATGTTGCATGGAGGGTCTCTCTGAAAGTTGGGGCGGGCGGCGTGCGCCCGCGTCTTGTTGAGGAAAGACTTCATCCTACGGCATCGGAGACCGTTTTTGTACTTATCAGTTCTTTTCGAATCACCCTTCCTTCTTCCGGACGAAAAATAATGATCGCTCGCTTCGTTTTTATTTTGTGTAAAACATGAATAAACAAATCTGTTGCGAAGATGCGAAAAAGACAGGGCTCTCCGGTACCAAATATTTTCGATACCAATCAGTACATTAGTACTCTTTAGTATGAAAATAAAGGAAAAGCACCGCAAAAACGCCCCTCTTCCCGAAGGAAGGAGGGCGTTCGAAAAAGCGGGATCGGGTTCTCAGGGAGCGCAGACCGCAGACGGAACCGCCGGTGCGGACGGCGCCTCCTTTCCTTCGTCCGCGGGGAAGATTTCGTCGAGCGGTCGGCTGATCGCCTCGCCCGAGCGCACGGCGCGGTACCAGTCGCAGAGCATTCCTTCGTCCCGGCGGGTCGCTTCGCGCTTCGGGAGCACGAGTCGGTTCGTCTGATCGACGAGAAGCGCGTGAAGAGCGTCCTTCAGACTCTTTTTCGAAGGATCGCACAAAAGCACCCAATGGCCGCCCCGCTTTTTGTCCTGATTGACTTCCGCGCAGTAGCCGACCGAAGCGAGCGCGTGAAGAATCCGTTCGGCCGCTTCCGGATAGCTGTCGACTTCGCTGCAGAGCGTTTCGATGTCGACGGACGGATTGCCGGCGCGGCGCGCGTCGAGGAGCACGCGAAGGAGCGCGACGCCCGTGAGGAAGTCGTTGCCGCGCTTGTAGCTGTCGGCGTAGCGCCCCGAGAAAAGGAGCGGAATCGTCGCGGTGATGGCGGCCCCCGAAAACACGAGGAGCCACGTGACGTAGAGCCACAACAGGAAGACGGGAAGCGCCACGAAGGCGCCGTAGACGTTCGAAAGCGTTCCCGCCGTCACGTAGGTTTCAAAACCGCTCTTGACGATCTGTCCCACGACCGCGACCGAAAGCCCCCCGATGAGCGCGTTCTGGGCGGGCACGCGGCAGTTCGGGACGAACTTGTAGAGAACGGCGTAGCCGAGGCCCTGCAGGAGCACCTGTCCCCAGAAGTAGAGGGTGTTGAAAAAGCCCGGCGCCTCGACCCCGCTCATGGCGATTTCGATCGCCTTCTTCGACATGGTGAGCGACAAAAAGATCGCCGCCGGCGCGAGCGTGAGCATCCCCCAGTAGATGAGCGCGCGCTGCGGCCAGGGGCGAAGGCGCCGCACCTTGAAGATGCTGTTGATCGTTACGAAGAACTTGTCGATCAAAAGGAGCGCCGTCACGGCCAAGCCCGCCAGACCGAAGATCCCGAGGCCCGAAGCCTGCGTCATGAAGACCTTCAGGTAGTGAACGATCTGCTCGCTGTACTGCGGGGGCAGGAAACTCTCGAGAATCATCGCCTCGAGCGCCGCGCGCGACGAGGCAAAGCTCGGAAACGCCGCAAAGACCGCGAGACTCACGGCCAGAAGCGGAATGAGGGAGAGAAGCGTCGTCAGCGTCATCGAGGACGCCACTTCCTGAATCTGCGTGTCCTTGAGACGCGCAAAAAAGAACCCCGTCAGGTTTTTGAGCGTGGTCCAGAGAGAGTGGCGCCTGAGCGTTCGGGAAAGAGCGGCGAAGTTCATGCGACAAAAAATCCGATTCGTTCTTCCGACATTCTAAGAAGAGCCGCCCGCGACCGCCGTAAAGGATGCGGCGAAAATCGTCGCCGCGGGTTTCTTCGGAGGGTGCGGATCAGAGGAAGCGCCCCGTGCGGCTCTCGGTCGTGTTGCGGACCTCTTCGGGCGTGCCACAGGCGACGATCCGTCCGCCCTCTTCTCCCCCGCCCGGCCCGAGGTCCACGACGTAGTCGGCCGAGCGGATCACGTCGAGGTCGTGCTCGATCACGACGACGGTCGCGCCGGCGGCGAGAAGCCGTTCAAAGACGCCGACCAAGGTCTTCACGTCCTCGGGATGAAGCCCGATCGTCGGCTCGTCGAAGACGAACACGGCGTCCGACTGCCCGCGCCCCATCTCGGAAGCGAGCTTGAGGCGCTGCGCCTCCCCGCCCGAGAGCGCGGGAGTCGCTTCGCCCAAAGTCAGGTAGCCGAGCCCGAGGTCGTCCAAAATCTTGAGGCGCGCCGCCACGGTCTTTTCGTCGCGGCAAAAGCGCACGGCCTCGTGCACGTCGGAGGCCATGAGCTCGGGGAGCGTACGGTGCTCTCCCTCTTTGTTTTCAAAGAAGATCGTTTCGGCTTCCTTCGCGTAGCGGCTTCCGCGACAGGCGGGACACGGAATTTCGACGTCGGGCAGGAACTGCACGTCGAGCGTCACGACGCCCGTGCCGTCGCACTCGGGACAGCGAAGCGACCCCGTGTTGTAGGAAAAGTCCCCCGCCTTTTTCCCGCGGGCCTTGGCGTCCTTCGTTTTGGCAAAGAGTTTTCGCCACTCGTCGTGAACGTTCGCATAGGTGGCGACGGTCGAGCGCACGTTGATACCGACGGGCGTCGCGTCGATGAGCTTCACGCGGCGCACGCCCTCGGCCTCGATGTTGCGGACGTGGGCGGGCATGGGCTTGCCTTCGGTGAGGGCTTCCAAGGCCGGCACGAGGCTCTCCAAAACGAGCGTCGTTTTCCCCGACCCCGAGACGCCCGTCACGACCGTAAGGCGTCCCTTGGGAATGTCGAGTGCGAGGGGCTTCACCGTGTGAATCGCCCCGGTCTCAAGATGAATGCGGCCAAGATCAAAGAGGCGTTCGGGGGCGGCGCGCTCCGTTCGGAAAAGCGGATGGTCCGTGAGATAGGGGGCGATTTTCGAGGCGGGATCCTTCCGCACGGCATCGAGCAGTCCCTCAGTCAAAATCCGGCCGCCTTCGGCGCCCGCTCCGGGTCCGAGCTCGATCAGATGGTCGACCTCCGACAGAAGCGAAGCGTCGTGGTCGACCAGGAGCACGGAATTGCCGTCCGAGACGAGGTCGCGGATCACGCCCGTGAGGCCCTTCAGATTCGCGGGATGCAGTCCGATCGACGGTTCGTCGAGGACGTAGAGGACGCCCGTCGTGCGGTTTCGCACGGCGCGCGCGAGCAGCATGCGCTGCCGCTCGCCCGTCGAGAGCGACGCGCTCGAACGGTCGAGCGTGAGGTAGGAAAGCCCCAGATCCATCAGACGCCCTGCGGTCGAGCGGAAGGATTCGACCAAATTTGAGGCCATCGGGCGCATGGGCCCGGGGAGCGTCTCGGGAAGGCGTTCGACCCAGAGGGAGAGGTCCTTCAAGGTCATGCGGCAGGCGGCGTCGAGCGTGATCCCCGCGACTTCCGGCGCGCGGGCCGCGGCGGAGAGTCGGGTGCCTTCGCAGTCGGGACAAGGGATCGCGCGAAGAAAGCGCTCGACTCTCTTCATCCCCTTTTCGTCCTTCACCTTCGAAAGCGCGTTTTCCACCGTGTAGACGGCGTTGAAAAAGGTGAAGTCGAGTTCGGTCGCGCCCTCCCCGTTTTTGGGACGGTAGAGAATGTGCTTTTTGACGGCGGGTCCTTCAAAGACGATTTTCCTCTCTTCGGGCGTGAGGTTCCGGAAGGGCACGTCGGTGCGAACGCCCATGGAGCGGCAGACGTCCGTCATGAGGGACCACATGAGGCTGTTCCAGGGCGCGACCGCCCCTTCGTCGATCGTGAGGTTTTCGTCGGGCACGAGGGTCGAACGGTCCACCGTGCGCACGACCCCCGTTCCGCCGCAACGCGTGCAGGCGCCTCTTCCGTTGAAGGAGAGCTCTTCGGCGGAAGGCGCAAAGAAGTGCGCGCCGCACTCGGGACAGACGAGTTCCTTCCCCGCCGCGACGTCCGTCGCGGGCGGGACGCGGTGGCCGTTCGGACAGCGGTGCGAGGCGAGACGCGAGAAGATGAGGCGAAGGACGTTCAAAAGTTCCGTTCCCGTCCCGAAGGTGCTCCGGAGCCCGGGGACGCCCGGGCGCTGTCGGAGCGCGAGCGCCGCGGGGACGTAGAGAACCTCGTCCACCTCGGCGCGGGGCGCCTGCGTCATGCGGCGCCGCGTATAGGTGGAGAGCGCTTCGAGATAACGGCGCGATCCTTCGGCGTAGAGAACGCCGAGCGCGAGGGACGACTTTCCCGAGCCCGAGACGCCCGCGACGCCCACGATTTTGTGAAGCGGAACGTCCACGTCGACGTTCTTGAGGTTGTGCACGCGCGCGCCGCGCACCTCGATGTGGTCCCGAAGCATGAATTTCTCCTTCGAAGCTTTCGGGAAAGTGTAGCGCCCAAAAGCGAGACGCGGGCTCGTCACCCGCGCCGTCCGAAGGAACAGAGAAACGGCGTCATTCGTCGTCCTTCACGAGGAAGGACGACTTGTCGTTGCCGCAGCCCGGACAGGTGAAGTGCTCGGGGAGTTCCGTAAAGGGGGTTCCCGGCGGAATGTCCCACTCTTCGCACCCCTCTTCGGGATCGTAGACCCACCAGCAGACCTTGCACTGCATCTTGGTGTCGGGACCGATGCGCTCTTGGTTGAGCCGGTCGAGCAGCCGGTCGACGCGCCCGGGCGGAATGTCGTCGAAAGCCTTCGTCATCCGAGCGCTCCCCGGGCCCGGTCGGCCTCGACCACGTCCGAGAATTCGCGGCAGCGCGCGACCGTATCCTCGAGCTCTTCGGGGGTGGCCGGCACTTCCGCCGGAATGAGCCCGACGACGTAGGCGTCGAGCAGGCCTTTGCCCGCGTGATTGAGAATCTGCGTGTGCCAGATCCCGCGTACCTTCGTGCTCATGATGCGGGAGTCCGCAAAGCCCGTGAGCCGAATGTCGATGTCGCCCAGACCGAGCACGCCCGCGAGATAGGCCTGGTCGCCCGGCGCGAGGGGCTGGCGCGTCATCTCCACCATATGGCCGGGCTTCGTGCTCCAGCGCGTCGTGTCGGTCTTCGAGAGCGCCTCGCGGAGTTCCTCGAGAATCGCGGGCGCTGCGAAAACGCCCTCGGGCGCCGACTCGGGAATCCTGAGCTCCGCTTCGCCGCGCGAGGCCATCGCCACGACGGACGGGGGTATGAGCGCGAGCACGAAGGACTGCGTTTCGCCCAACTGCACGCGCCAGAGAGCGGGGACGCCCGTTTCCTCCATCTTCACGAGTCCGCCGTACAGCACGATGCGGACTTCGCCCGTTCCCAAGGTCGCGATCAAAAAGGGAATCGTCGCGGGAGAAAAGGACGAAAAGTCCCACACGCGGTGAAGCGCCCTCGCCGCCTCCTCCGTTTTGTCTTCGCGGGCGCGCGCGGCTTCGTCGGAAACCTCCTTCAGAAAGCGAAGGGTTTCCTGCGCCGCAATTCTTTCCTCTTCCTGAGTGAGCCGTACGTCGGCCCAGGCCGAACTCGTCGTCAACGTAGCCATGGGGGCATTCCTTTTTCTTTTGTATCCGTGTTGTTTGCAAGCGCTCCGTCAGTCACCGCAGGAGGGCGTCGAGACGGGCGCGATGGCGATGGTGCGCGCAGGGGCCTCGGTGCGGCGGGCGATTTCGCCCAACTGCCGGCAGTAAGTCTCCCAGGGCTGCAGCGCTTCGACCGCTCCCAAGAAGACATTGTCCCGAAAAAGCGCCACGGCGGGAAAGCGCCGCAGGCCCCAGCGGGCGGCCAGCGCTCTCGACTCGACGAGGTCCGCAAAGCGCGCGTCCGCGAGCGCTCCGGAAAAGGCCTTCTTCAATTCGGGCGCGATCACGACGATGTCCATCGTCACGCGCTTGGCGTTGGGGTCTTCGGCAAAGACCGCCATCTTGAGGCCGGGCGCCGCGAGAAATTCATCGAGGTTCGCCTCGTTCAGGGAAAGAAATCCCTCTTTTCCGAAAAGTCTTTGGAAAAGCGGATTCGTCTTCGGATCGATCTTGGCGTCCTCGGTCGTGTAAGAGGTCATGTCATTCCTTCTTGTCGTGGTTCTGAAGCATCGCCTTCAAGTGCGGCGGGAGCCGATCGTCGGGATTGCCGAGATCCTCAAAGCCCTTTGTCAACATCGTCTCGTTTTCTTCGCCGAAGGCGGCGCACGAGACGGCGCAAAGCGCCGCTTCGACGCGCCGGGCCTCCTCTTCGGGAACGACCCGCAGAGCGGATCCCCGAAAAACGAGCACCCAGTCGCCCGCGCGGACCGCATCGAGCAAAGAGAGATCCGTCTCATGCACGACGCCCGCGCGCTCGGTCTTCCCCCAGAGTCCCGTTTCCGTTTCGCGGATGGAAACAATTTTTTCCGGCACGGCAATGCACATTATCGGCCTCCCTGCGGAAAGAAGCGCACGTCGCCCGTGCGGCAGGCCTCCTCTTCGGAGGGACGTTCGGATTCGTAGAGGTTGAGCCCGAGCGAGTCCGTGGAGAGCGACTCGACCTTTTCGCCCGCCGGGCGCTTTTCGAGCGCAATCCCCCAACAGGCGAGCTCCGCGGCGGCGAGCGCCACGGCCTCGGGGACGCGCACGCGGATCTTCTTCGTGAGGCTTCCGCCGTAGTCGTTCAATTCGTCGGGCTGAATGCCGATCACGACGATCTCTTCGGGGAGATTCCCCTGAAGCTGCGCCACGGCGAGGAGATCGTTCATTCCCGTCTGATGGGGAGAAATCTTGGTCGAGGTCCAGATTTTCACTTCGTCGCCGCGCAGAACGTGAAGCGTCCCCGGCTCTTCATGAAAGTCGCAGCAGTCGAAAACGAGGAGCCGCTCGGCTTCTTCAATGTCGTTGAGGAGATAAGCTCCCAGGGTTCCTCCGTCCCGGACGGACACGTCCGGATGATCCGCATAGGTCTCATGAAAGGCCTCGACCGCACGAACGCCAAAGCCTTCGTCGGCCCAGAGAATGTTCCCGATTCCGAGAACGAGCGTCGTCTTCACCGTTTTTCCTCCCTGCGGCAGGCTCGAAGAAGGCTTCTTCGCATGCTTGCGCCCGTCGCGCGTTTTTTAATCATGCGCAGTTTTGTCCGCTTCGACAAGTGGTCCGACGGACTAGTTCCTCTCCCGATCGTCCGCAGGAAGTAAGCCGAAAGAGGACTTCCCGCCCGAACGGCGAAAAAAGCAAAACCTCAGCGCTGCAGAAAGGCACGTGGGCCACGGCCTCCATCGTGCGGGTTTCGTGCGAGAGCGCCTCAAGTTTCGAGCGCGCGGCTCCGAAGGGCATCGGCAACCCGATCGGTCCCGCATGCACCGTCGCCTTCGCGCGGAAGGCCGCATGCAGGGCATCCGTTTCGTCTGCGCAACAGGCTTCGTCGCCCGACCGACCGATGAACCCCTTAAGCGCCCCGACGCCCGCTTCAAAGGAAATCATCGCGGCCGATCTTTATTCCGGGATGTCCACGTTGCGGTACCGACCCTTGACGCGCAGACCCACGTCCCAGACGACGCCGCGATCGGACGTCTTCTTGTTGGCGCCGAGAATCTCCGCGCCCGGATGGCGCTCGAGCGCACGCGCCTTGACTTTCTCGGGAATCGCCGCCGCGTCGACGTCGACCTTGGAGCGGATGAGGCGACCCGCTTCGGTGTATGCCGCCTCGATTTCGCGCCGTCCGTCACGGGCGTCGACCTCATAGGCGCGGTCGTCTTCGTCCCAGTCCCACTCAAGAGACGTCGCCTGCGGGAAGGCCGCCGCAAACGCCTCGCGCACGGGGGCGGGCACGGCCGAAGCGGGCAGGTCCCCCGCATGGGCGGCGGGGAAGGCCGCGGCGACGGTGAGAAGCATCGGAAGAATGATCGTTTTTCGCATGAACTGCCTCCTATCTTTTGCCCATATTGACACATCCGTCCTTGCAAATCACGACTTTTTTTTTCGGAAGTTAAAGACGGGAACTCTCCTCTCCTTCACGCGTTTTCAAGGTTTCTCTTCCTCTTCGCCGTGACGCTTCGTCCGCGGTCATGACGACAAATGCCGCGCGTACCGCTTTGACAAACGGGCCGTTGGGCAAGTTCGCCTCGCCTATCGTTTCTGAGATTTTCGCCATGCTGAGCCAGGGATCAGGCTGATCCCTGGCAGACGAAAGCTTAGTCCTAGCAAAACGCCGCTGCAAAAGTGACGCAGGTAATGATATTTTTGCTGCCAAAGCAACGATTGCAAGATATGCAACGCGCCTTGCTTTTGTCTCCATGGGCCCAACGCGTGACCAACTCAGGTTCGGATGTCAGCGGTCGTCCCAAGCTTACGAGCGAGATATCGCCTTCGGCGAGCGTCCGTTCGATCATGGCCGGAGTCCGATATCCGCCAACTGAAATGATAGAAGCATGCGTCATGCGCTTTGCGACGGTATGAGCGGCTTCCTCAAAGAAACCTTTTTGCGGGTTTTCTTCTATTGAAGGACTGAAGGAAACTGCAGGTCCTCCAAGGAGACCTCCGCTGATATGAAGCGCCGCAGCTCCCCGACGATCGAATGCCTCACAAAGGTCTAGAAAATCCTTCGGGCTTACGCCGTTTTCCAAACGGTCGGTCGAGTTGATTTTGACCCAAATGGGAAAATCTTGACCGACTTGCGCACGAACCTCATCAAAAACCGCAAGAGGTAGTCGAGAGCGATTTTCAAAGCTACCGCCATACTCATCCGTTCGGCGGTTAAAGGCTGGACTCATAAATTCGCTCAAAAGAAACCCGTGCGCGCAGTGAATTTCGACGGCGTCGGCACCGGCATTTTGAGCTCGTTTGGCAGCTTCTCCGAAAGCTCGAATGGTCCCGGCGATTTGCTTTGCACTCATGGCTTCAACCTTCTCACCGTTGGGCTTGCGGGCTTCGCTCGGACCGGCGACGCAGACTCCGTCCTCACTCATACCGCTCTGCCCGCAATGCGCGAGCTGAACAACGTAACGCGTACCTTTCACGTGAAGCTCACGCGCGACTTTCGATATCTCGCGTTCAAATATGTTGTCGTAAGCCTTAATCATTCTCGGCACGGCACGCGCTCCCGGATTGACGCCGACCATCCCGGAAATAATTGCCGAGACGCCTTCACCATCCAGACCACACATGAGCTTGTAAAGCGTTAGCAGCCGGTCGGCATATCCGTAGTCTTCATAGACGTATTCGAGCACAGAACTGCGGATGACGCGTCCTTTGAGAGAAAGACCGCCGGCAACGCAAGGTTCAAACATGATTGTGGAGAGCGTCTTGCCTTCAACCGCATTTGAAAGCGGTGCCATGCCTGCCAATGATGCCGCCGCACAACACTTCAACACATCTCTTCTGTTGGCCATGGAATTCTCCTTTAATTTTATAACGATTATAATAATAATCGTTATAAAATTAAAAGTACAGAGCATCTTCTACAATCAGGAACGACCTCTGACCGAGGTTGCACCCTCATCCCAACTTTTTCTCTCCGAAATTCAAAACATTCGGCGCATCGCGAACTTATGAGAACAGGAAAAATTCCGGACGAAAACAATGTTGTTGACTTGTCCGTAACGGACACGTCTGCTTCTGAGACTCAAACGATCAAACGTACAATTCGAGGCAGACCCAGAACGTTTTCAATCGACGTGGCAGTTGATCGAGGAATCGACCTTTTTTGGACTTTCGGCTACGAGGGAACGAGTATCGGCATGATTTGCAAGGCACTCCATATCACGGCGCCAAGCTTCTATGCCGCTTTCGGGAGCAAGGATGAATTTTTCCGCGCTGTTTTGAACGCTTATGAACGAAAGTATTGGTCAAGCGCGTCGTCTCGGTTTTTGGAGACGACAGACATTAAGAAAGCCATACGGGACTACTTCTTGTGGGCGGCAAGCGTCATGGGCAACAAAACGAAATGCAGAGGTTGTCTGATTGCCCAGACTGCCGGCAGTTCCATTGAAGCAGCGCGCTCTTATGCACAAACCAAACGACGGAAGTTAAAGGGACTCTTTAACAAAAGAATCACTGAAGCCATTGCTTGCGGAGCCATCCATCCGGCGACCGACTCCAATGCATGCGCCCTCGGCTTGACGGCTCTTTTATCCGGGATGGCCATTGATGCCAGAAATGGAGAACCGGTTGAAACGTTGGAACATTACGCCCAAGCGGCGCAGGCTCTGATTGATTAACCTGGATATTTCTTAGAGGGACTGGAAAGGACATGCGGTTTCTTTCCCTCTGTTGTCAGGGCATCTTTCCCGTGCGTTTGTCGGCGACAGCGCTCTCGATTGTGCCCGCGCTATAGTTCTTCTGCCTTTGAAGTAAGGCGGCCTGAACACCCGCCGTCCCCGCGTCGGCGGGGTGAGAGCTGAAGAGAACGCCGAAGGGAGGAATCAATTCCTTCAATGGAAGTCCCGGCCGCTTCGGGATTTTTCTCCCTTTTTGTGAAAGTAGTACCCGCTTCAAAAGTAAAGGCCCGGCTCGTCCGGGCTTTTGTTCTCTACACGCGCATACGGAAGTCAAATCCTTACGGCGTCCTCTGTCCCCAAGCGCAAATGCCCTCGTATGGTCGATCCATTCCCTGTGCGGCAGTTGTTCTGTCGCGGGGGCGGTATTTGTCAAGCGGTCTTTCCGAAAATATTCAACTGTTCTGAGCCATTAAAACTTCGTGCGGGGGCTTTGCCCCTACGCTTCGCTGCCCCAAGATATTTTCAAAACATGAATAGGGAGCGCAATGTGGCTGAGTTTGATAGCATTGCCCCCACGGTACAGGGAGGGATCCCGATGACCGTAAACGTGAATAGGGAGGGCTCTGCGTGCGCGCAGGGCCCTTTCGCTATTCAGTCTTGGGCGCGTCGGGCTTGTCCGGGTTCAGCCACTGGCTTCCGGAGGGCGTGCAGTCCCATACGCGGCTACGGCTACGCGCCCTACAGTTGTCTTGAAAGCATCATCGAAGCGTCAAAACAGAACTACCACGTCGCCCTTCGCACCACGCAAAACACCTTGCAAAGCGAAGCTCCGAACAGGAACGTCTGGCTCTCGTATTTTTCTCGATCGTTGGTCCGACAAGTCCGCAATCTGAGGCGAAAAGAGGAACACGAACATCTCCTGCGGACCATGCCGGAAATCTCGATGCGCGTGATCGAATTGATCAACAGGAGCGGGCCGGTCAGCATTGCCGGTGCCGAAGAGGCTCTTAGGGTGAACAAGTACACGTTGCGCAGCCACTTCAGACGCCTGGTGCAGGAAGGTTATTTGATTCAACTCGGCCGCGGAAGAGCCACGAAGTACGCTCTGGCGTCTCCCTGACGAAAAACGGGAGAACGCGGCCGCCGACGATCGGTCCGTACCGGACCAACGGCAAAGGCCCGCCGAACCGAACGGTCCGACGGGCCTTTTCAAGGAGAAAGGTTCAAAGAATCATCCTCAGTGGTGGGTTTCCTTGAACATGCGCAAACCCGTGGTCATCGACGAAATCGTCGTGGCGCCGCCCATCACGTCCTCGCGGAAGGACATGTAGAGGTGCGCGAACGTGAAGATGATGAAGAAGTACATCGTCACGTGATGCGTCGTACGCACGGCCTGCGCGTCGCCAAAGAGCGTGAAGACCCAGCCGAACCAGGCCATCCAGCCCGTATCCCATCCCCAGGCCTGCGCGTAGAGCGCGAGACCCGTGATGATGATGACGATGCTGCCGAGGAAGAAGAACCCGAACATCGCGAGCTGCGCCAGGGGATTGTGCCCGGCGTACTCGGGGCTCGAGCGCTTCATGAAGAGGTAGTAGGCGGCCTGCGTGAAGACGCCCTTCCACCACTTGAAGGACCACAGAGGCGGCAGGAAGATCATGCGAGCATAGCGGTTCCCGACCACCGCCCAGTAGAGGCGGTAGATGAAGAGCGCCGTGAACGCGAGACCCGCGGCGAAGTGCGCGAGGCGCACGTAGCCGAAGTCGTACGTGATCCAGGTGTCGCCGAGGTTCGACGTCGGCGGTTCGCCGATGAGGAAGCCCGTGACGATCATGACGGCCATGAGAAAGGCCATCACCCAGTGCCAGACGCGCACCGGCGCCTCCCACACGTAGAGGGGCTCGGTACCGCCCGAGGGGTCGACCTCGAAGGTGACGGGATCGATTTTCATAAATCACCCTCCTTTAACGGACGCGAACGCTGCAGAGTTCTTCGCCGTCAGGATTGTAGAGATGCGTGGCGCAGGCAAGGCACGGGTCGAAGCTGTGGATCGTGCGCAGGATTTCGAGCGGACGTTCCGGATCCGCGACCGGCGTGCCCATGAGCGACGTTTCGAAAGCGCCCTGCTGTCCGTCTTCGGAGCGCGGACTCGCATTCCACGTCGTCGGGACGATGGCCTGCCAGTTCGCAAGACGCGTGTCCTTGATGACGCACCAGTGACCGAGCGCGCCGCGCGGCGCTTCGCAGAAGCCCACGCCCTTGCATTCCTTGGGCCAGGTCTTCGGGTCCCAGAACTCCATGTTCGCCGCGGCTTCGTCGCCCGCCTTGATGTTGGCGGTGAGGTCGTCGACGTACTGCACCATCTTGTGCGCCGTCCACTGGCATTCGAGCGCGCGCGCCGCATGGCGGCCTAGCGTCGAGAAGACGGCTTCGAGCGGAAGGTTGAGTTCCTTGAGGAGCGCCAGAGCCGGTTCCTTGAAGTGCTTGACGTCCTTCGCGACCGAGAGGACGAGGCGGGCGAGCGGACCCACTTCCATCATGTGTCCCTTCCAGCGCGGCGACTTGATCCAGGAATATTTGCCGGCGTCGCCGAGCCACGCGAACTTCGTCTTCGTGCCGTCGGAGCCCGGCGGGAGCGAATAGGCCTGTTCGGTGACGCCGTCCCAGGGATGAAGCCCCTTCTTTCCTTCGGGATACTTGTACCAGGAGTGGTCGACGAATTCCTGAATTTCTTCGGGATCGCGCAGATTGACGGGGTGCACTTCGTCGAGCTTGCCGTCGATGATGGCGCCCGAGGGCATCTGCAGGGACTTTTCCGACCAGTCGTTGGCGATTTCCGGGAAGTCGCCGTAGCAGAGGACGTTCTTCGAGACGATGCCGCCGCCGTACTTGAACCATTCCGGATAGAAGGAGGCGATGGCCTTGATGTCCGGAAGGTACACGTTTTCGACGAAGGCGACCGAGTCGCGGGCGATGTCGCGCATGTAGTTGAGCGTGACTTCGTTCACCATCGTGCCCGCGGCGCCCGTGTCGTGCATGTTGATCGGGCAGGCGACCCCGCCCACGAGGTAGTTCGGGTGCGGGTTCTTGCCGCCCAGGATCGTGTGGATCTTGATGATCTCGCGCTGGAAGTCCAGGGCTTCCAGATAATGCGTCACGGCAAGGAGGTTCACTTCCGCGGGAAGCTTCATCGCGGGGTGGCCCCAGTAGCCGTTGGCGAAAATGCCGAGCTGACCCGAAGCGACGAACTTCTTCAGACGGTTCTGCACGTCGCGGAAGTATCCCGGCGAAGAGAGCGGATGATGCGGGCTGATCTTCTGCTGCAGCTCGGAGACGGCGCGCGGATCGGCCGAGAGGGCGCTCACGACGTCCACCCAGTCGAGGGCCGAAAGCTGATAGAAGTGCACGATGTGGTCGTGCGTGTAGAGCGTCGCGTTCATCAGGTTGCGGATGATGTTCGCGTTCTTCGGGATCTTGATCCCGATCGCGTCTTCGACGCTTCGCACGGCGGCGAGGGCGTGAATGCCCGTGCAGACGCCGCAGATGCGTTCGACGAACGCCCAGGCGTCGCGCGGATCGCGCCCCTTCAGAATCACTTCGAGACCGCGCCACATGGTGCCCGTGCTCTGCGCGTCGCGAATCACGTTGTCTTCCCCGAGCACGGCCTGCACGCGAAGGTGGCCTTCGATGCGGGTGACGGGGTCCACGACGATACGGCGGTTTTCACTCATTCTTTCCTCCCGATTTCCTTATTGCTCTTGCCGACGCGGGCCTGCGCGACGGCGGAGAGCGCCGCGTGCGCGATGACGGCGGCGCCGACGACGCCCGCCGTGGCGAGACCGACCTTGTCGGCCGTCGCTTCGACGCCGCCCCAGCCCGGAGGCAGAATCGTCGTTTCGTGTTCGTAGAACGAACCCTTGTCGAAGAAGTTCGGCTCCGAGCAGCCGATGCAGCCGTGACCGGACTGCACGGGCCAGGAGAGACCCTCGTTCCAGCGGATGGTCGAGCAGGCGTTGTAGGTCGTCGGGCCCTTGCAGCCGACCTTGTAGAGGCAGTAGCCGAGCTTCGCGCCGATGTCGTCGAAGGTCTCGACGAACTGGCCGGCGTCGAAGTGGGCGCGGCGATAGCACTTGTCGTGAATGCGCTGGCCGTAGAACATCTTCGGACGGCCGAGACGGTCGAGCGGCGGGATGCGGTCGTAGGTGAGGATGTAGGTGATGACGCCCGTCATCACCTCCGGAATCGGCGGGCAGCCCGGAACGAGCACGATGGGCTTGTCCTTGATGATTTCCGTGATCGGGACGGACTTCGTGGGATTGGGCTTGGCGGCCTGCACGCAGCCCCAGGCGGCGCAGGAGCCCCAGCCGATGACGGCCTTGGCGCCCTTGGCGACGTGCTGAATCTTCTGCAGGAAGGTTTCCCCGCCGGGAATGCAGTTGATGCCGTCTTCGTTCAGGGGCACGTTCCCTTCGACGGCGAGGATGTAGTTGCCGTTGAACTTCCGGATGGTGTCTTCGAGAGCGGCTTCGGCCTGATGACCGGCCGCGGCCATGATCGTGTCGTCGTAGTCGAGCGAGATCATGGAGAGAACGAGGTCCTTCGCCACCGGATGGTAGGAGCGGATGAAGGACTCGGTGCAGCACGTGCATTCGAGACCGTGGAGCCAAATCACGGGCGTACGGGGTTTCGTCTGCATGGCTTCGGCAATTTCTTCGGCACCGGCGCTGCCGAGTCCGAGACTCGCGGCCGTGAGCGAACAAAACTGCAGGAAGCTGCGTCGGCTGACGCCTTGACGCCGCAGTGCCTGATATTGCGTTTCAAACATGGAGGTTCTCCTCTCGGGGTTTTTCGCCGTCTTCACCGCAAAAGGCGGGGACGACGACTTTCATTGTCAAGTCTAGGAGCCGAGCGGAAAATAGGAAAGTCTCCGATGGACTTAGAACGGTGCGAAGAACAGGGCTTTTCAAGCATAACCACGACTATGTCCTGTTAGTCCCTTCGGAGAATTTCCTACAGGAAACCATCTCGGAGAGTAAGAAGAGAGACGATTCCTCGACGCTTCACGACACACTTTGCCGTCGATCTGCGCCGCAACCCGCAATTTTTCCGCCGCGGGAGTGCGGGTTACCCGGCTTTCGAAGCCGACGCGCAAGCGGACGAGGAACCAGACCTTCTTTCGGCCAATGCCCCCCTCTCCTTTGGAAATAGAAAGGAGTTTTTATCCGCGAAGAATCCCCTCCACGGACGGATGGGCAAAGTCCGGAAAATCGCGCTAGGCTTCTTTCATACGACACAACGAGAAAGAAGGATGACCGAAGGAACCGTTTTTCCGCAGAATCCCGAAACCGCATTTCAGCGCGGATTCGAGCGCATCGCCCGAACCCGCATGGCGGGACTTCCGCTTTTGAACCCCAACCTTTCAGTGCGCGCACTGGGCTTTGAGCGCACGGGTCCGCTTTGGCTCGGCGCTCTCGTGACCCCCTGGTCGATCTTCGCCGTCCTCGCTGCGGCCGACGAAGAGGCGCTCGAGGATCTGTGCGCTCGTCCGGGCGAAACCGTCACGGTGACGCTCCCCGCGGGAGACTTCTCCTTTCTCGGCGCCGACGAGCCCGAAATCGGACGCTATCTCACGCTCTCGCTCGTGAGCCCCGTCTTCGAGATCCCGCGCCAGGACGCGGCGCAGGGCATCGCGCTCGAAGCGCTGAGACTTCTGCGCGAAGGCCTGCCCGAGATCCCCGAAGAAACCGGTACGCCCCTCAAACGCGTGATCCCCATCGAGGACGCACGCGAAGCGGCGGCCAAGGCTGCCCAACCGCAGTCGCGCCGCGCCTTTTTGACCCGTTACTTCCGATGACTACCGCTACCCCCGGCCTCCCCGTCATTCGGCTCGCCCTTGCGGGCGACGCCCTGACGCTCACGAACGAACGCGTGCAAAAGCCCCTCTCGGCGGCGCTCCTCTTGCGCGGAAAGACGCTTTCGCTTTCGCTCGACATTTTGCGGATGCTTTTGACGCTCTGCCCCGAAGCGCACGCGGCGGCGCTTACCGCCGCGGTCCGCGCCGCGGGTCTGAAGGACGCGCCCGACCCCGGGGAAATCGTCCGGCGGGCGCTCGTCGAAGCCGTGAGCGAAACCGTGCGCACGGCCGTCTACGACATCCCGCGGCGTCACAGGGCGCTTCGTCCCGCGCTCGAGGCGGCGCGCAAACTTCGGGCGACCCATGCGCGGGCGCTCGCCGACCACCTCTCCGACGCTTCGGAAGCGGCTTTTCGGGAAGCGGTCCGAGCCGCGCTCGACGAGGCATGTCTCTCGGACGTGACGGCGCTCTTTGACGACTTCGCGCGGCTTCCCGCGGCGGACCCGAAGGCGCTGCTCACGGTCGAGACACTTGCACACGACGAACTCGTCCGACTCGGGCGGGCGTTGCTCGAAGGAAAACTCGAAGCGCCCCGGGCGGGCGTGCCCGGCGCCTTCGCGCGGGAATGCGCGCGGGAGGGACTCGCCCCCGTCTTCCGGCCGAAGGACCTCTTTGCCGCGCGTCTCACTGAAGTTCGGCGTTGGCTCGACGGGAAGGAGACGCGCCTCGGGATGCTTCGCACCCTGGCGCTTCCCGAAACTGCGCCCGGACACGGAGCCGCCGTCGCGGGACTCGAAACCGCGCGCGGCGTGCTCTTTGCCGCCGTCGAAACGGACGAAAACCGCATCGTTCGGGCGGGCTTTCTGGCGCCCACCGAATGGTCGATGCGCGCCGACGGACTGGCGCTTGTCTGGGCGAAGCACTTTCTCGCGGACTGCGGAGAAGATCCGCGTCTTAGAGAGCGGGTCGAAACGCTCTTTGCGGCGTTTGACCCCTGTACCGACCTCGTCTGGGAGGACCGTCATGCATGAACTCTCGCTGTGCGAAGGAATCGTCTCCGCCGTCGAGCGTACGGCCGAGCGCCACGGCGTCGATCGGGTCGCCTCCGTGCGCGTCGCCGTGGGACGACTCGCGGGCGTCGACATTCCGAGTCTCGAATTCGCCTGGCGCTCCGTCACGATGACGGGCCCGCTCACGGGAGCGAAGCTCGTCATCGAGCGACCCGAAGGCACGGCCTACTGCACGGACTGCGGCGAAACCGTGCCGCTCGGGAGATTCGGCGACGCCTGTCCCAAATGCGGAGGTTTTCGGCTGATCCCCAACGGCGGAACCGAACTCAAGGTGCTCGACTTTGTACCGGCCGAAGACGAAGCCGAAAGAAGCGAGCCCGAAACGAACTGACTTTTGAGAAGGAAACAACACCATGTGCACGACCTGCGGCTGCGGCCACACGCACGATCATCACCATGATCACGATCACCAACACGGGCACGATCATCCTCACGACCACCCGCACGACGACGTGAAGCCCCGCCGCGCGCACGACGCCGACTTCGGCGCGGACCGCGCCATCGCGGTGGAAGAAGACATCCTGGCGCGAAACGACGAAGTCGCCCGCCGCAACCGCGCGTACTTCAAGGCGCACGGGATCTTTGCGCTCAACTTCGTTTCGAGCCCCGGGTCGGGGAAGACCGAATTCCTTGCGGCGACGATCCGCAAACTCGGCGGACGCGCCAAGCTCGCCGTGATCGAAGGCGACCAACAGACGGAAAACGACGCCGAACGCATCCGCGCGACGGGCGCGAAGGCGCTCCAGATCCAGACGGGCGAAGGCTGCCACCTCGACGCCTCGATGATCGAGCGGGCGCTTGGCGAACTCCGACCCGAAGACGGGTCGCTTCTCTTCATCGAAAACGTCGGGAATCTCGTCTGTCCCGCGGCCTTCGACCTCGGCGAGGCGCACAAGGTCGTGATCCTCTCGGTGACGGAAGGAGAGGACAAGCCCCTCAAGTACCCCGACATGTTCCGCGCGTCCGACATCATGATCCTCAACAAGATCGACCTCCTCCCCTACGTTCCCTTCAACGCGGAGAAGTGTGAGGAATACGCGCGGCGCGTGAATCCGGACATCCGGATTCTGCGCGTCTCGGCGCTCACGGGCGAGGGACTTGACGCCTGGCTCGTCGGGCTTGCGGAAATGGCGGCCCTCGACTGAGGTCGCCGCCCTCAAGACCAAGGAGGAATCATCATGACGACGGCAAGGCTCTTTCGCGTGACGGGGCTCGTGCAGGGCGTGGGTTTTCGCCCGACGGTGCACCGCATCGCCCGCGAACTCGCGCTCGCTGGCGAAGTCTTCAACGACGCCGAAGGCGTGGGCGTGATTCTCGAAGGCCCCGAAGAAGCGGTTCTGCGCTTTCCCGAGGTCCTTCGCGCGCAAAAGCCGCCTCTCGCGCGCATCGACGACGTCGTCATGACGGAGGTCCCGGCGACGGGCCGCACCGAATTCACGATCACGAAGACGAAGGGCGGCCGCGTGCGCACGGGAATCACCGCGGACGCGGCGACCTGCGCGGCGTGTCTTGAAGACCTCTTCGACCCGGCGAACCGCCGGTACCGCTACGCCTTCACGAACTGCACCCACTGCGGCCCGCGCTTCACGATCACGAAGCGCCTCCCCTACGACCGTCCGCAGACGACGATGGCGCCCTTTGCGATGTGTCCCGACTGTCTGACGGAGTACGAAGATCCGCTTGACCGGCGCTTTCACGCGCAGCCCAACGCCTGCCCCGTCTGCGGACCGAAGCTCGAACTCACCCTGCCCGACCGCACGCCTCTCCCGGGCGATCCCGTGCGCGAAGCCGTGCGGGCGATTCGGGACGGGAAGATTCTGGCGGTGAAGGGCCTCGGCGGCTTTCATCTCGCCTGCGACGCGCGAAACCCCGAAGCGGTCGCAAGACTCCGCGCGCGAAAGCGCCGAGACGAAAAGGCCTTCGCCCTCATGGCGCAGTCGGTCGCATCGGCCCGCCGCATTGCGCTCGTGACGCCCGAAGAGAAGGAACTCCTTGAGAGCGTCGCGCGTCCGATCGTGCTTCTCCGAAAGCGTCCGGGCGCGGAACTGGCAGGCATCGCCCCGGGCCTCGCGGACGTGGGCGTAATGCTCCCCTACACGCCGCTTCACTGGCTCCTCTTTCACACGCTCGCGGGAGAACCCTCTGGAACGGCCTGGTGTTCGGAAGCCTCCGACGCGCTTCTCGTCATGACGAGCGCGAATCCGAGCGGCGAACCGCTCGTGATCGACAACGACGAAGCCTACGATCGGCTCGGGGACCTCGCGGACCTCTTTTTGCTTCACAACCGAGACATTCTGATCCGCTGCGACGACTCGGTCGTGCGGCGCGTCGCGGGAAAGACGCTCTTCGTGCGCCGCGCCCGCGGCTACGTCCCCGATCCGATCGCGCTCCCGCGCGCGATGCCCTCGACTGCGGCGACGGGCCCCTACCTCAAGAACACGGCGGCCCTCATCCGCGAGAAGGAACTCTATCTCACGCAGCACAACGGCGACCTCGAAGGGACGGGCACGCGCCGGGCGCTCGAGGATTCGATCGACCACCTCGCGGGTCTCTACGAAATCACGCCCCTTCTCTACGCGTCCGACACGCATCCGGACTTTCCGTCGACGACGCTCGCCGAAACGCGCGCGAAGCGCGACGGGGTTGCGCACTTTCTCGTTCAGCACCACGCCGCGCACGTCGCGGCCGTGATGGCGGAATCGGGCGCGTCGGAGGGCGTCGGGCTCGCACTCGACGGCACGGGCCTGGGCGACGACCAAACGATCTGGGGCGGCGAACTTCTGCGCGTGACGCCCCGGGGCTGGACGCGGCTCGGGCACCTGAAGCCCCTCCCCTTGCCGGGAGGCGACGCCGCGGCGCGCGAACCCCGCCGCGTGGCGGCCGCCGTTCTGACGCTTCTCGGACGCGAAGCCGAAATTCCCGTACGATGGCCGGACCTGCCGGGCGCCGCGCTTTTCGGACGGCTCGTACACTCGGAACTCTGCCCCGAGGCTTCGTCAACGGGCCGGCTCTTCGATGCGGCCTCGGCCCTTCTCGGGCTCGTCGCCGTGCAGCACGACGAAGCGCGCGCCGCGATGCTTCTCGAAGCGGAAGCCGAAAAAGCGGACGAAGCGCCCCTTTGGGACGATGCCGTGCGCGTCGAGGACGGCGTCCTCGATCCGCTGCCGATTTTTGAAAGGCTCCTCGCCGAACCCGACCGGGCCCGCGCCGCGGCCGGGTTCATCCGCACGCTCGCGCGCGGCTTTGCCGGTCTCGTGCGCGCCTCGGGCGTGACGGGACGGGTGGCCGTGACGGGCGGATGCGTGATCGACCGCCCCTTTACCGAGGCGCTTCTTGCGGACCTCGCGGCCGTCGGAGTCGAGGGCGTTCTCCCCCTGAAGGCGCCGCCGGGCGACGGAGGCGTCGCCGCGGGCGAAGCGTGGCTCGCGGCCCTGGCGCAGGAAGCCGGAGTCGTCCCGGGACCGGTGAACCATTGAATGAAAACGACCGGGCGTCCCGCACAATGGACGGCGGCGCCCGCATAAACCAGAGAAGGAAACGGAACATGTGCTTAGCCGTGCCCGCACGGATCGTGCGGATGGATTCGCCCGTCGAAGCGCTCTGCGACTTCGGCGGCGTCAAGAAGACGGTGGACGTGACGCTCATCGAAGCCCCGAAGGTCGGGGACTGGGTGATCGTGCACGTCGGGTTCGCGCTCGAGAAAATCGACGAGGAAAAGGCGCGCGAGACGCTTGCCCTTCTCGCCCGGGCCGCGAACCTTTCCGAAGACCCCGAAGCGGAGGCTGCGTCATGAAGTGGGTCGACGACTTTCGCGTACCCGAAGAGGTGCGCGCTCTTGCCGACGCGGTCCGCGCCGAAGCGGACCCCGCGCGTCAGTATCGATTCATGGAGTTTTGCGGCGGCCACACGCACGTTCTTTCGCGTTGGGGCCTGACGGGGCTTCTTCCGGAAAACGTGCGGATGATTCACGGACCGGGGTGCCCGGTGTGCGTGCTCCCCGTCGGGCGCATCGAAATGGCGGCGGAATTGGCGCTTGAGAAAAAGGCGGTCGTCTGCACCTACGCGGACACGCTGCGCGTTCCCGCCAAAAAGGGGCGCTCGCTTCTCGCCGTCAAGGCCGAGGGCGGCGACGTGCGGCCCGTCTACTCTCCCGTCGACGCACTCAAGATCGCGCGCGACAACCCCGAGCGCGAAGTCGTCTTCTTTGCGATCGGCTTTGAGACGACGACGCCGCCGACCGCCGTGGCGCTTCTGCGCGCCAAGGAAGAAGGCCTCAAAAACTTCACGGTGCTCTCTTCGCACGTCCTCACGCCGCCCGCCATGCGGCACATCCTCACGACGGCCCCCGAGCGCCCCGACGCGCCGAAGCTCGACGGCCTCGTCGGACCCGCGCACGTCTCCGTCGTAACGGGTTGGGGCGTCTACCGGCCCTTCGCCGAAGAATTCCGCATGCCCGTCGTCGTGGCGGGGTTCGAGCCCGCCGACATGATGCTCGCGATCCGCATGCTGGTCTCGCAGGTGAACGACGGCCGCGCCGAAGTCGAAAACGAATTCACCCGAGCCGTCACGGAAGAAGGCAACCGCACGGCGCAGGTTTTGACGGACAAGGTCTTCACGCTTCGCGAAGCGTTCGAATGGCGGGGACTCGGAGTCGTACCGCATTCGGCGCTGAAACTTCGCGACGAATGGGCGGACTTCGACGCCGAGAAGCGCTTTTCGCTTCGAGAGCGGCGGATTGCCGACCACAAGGACTGCGCCTGCGGAGCGATTCTGCGCGGCGAAAAGAGTCCGGGCGAATGCCCCCTCTTCGGCACCGTCTGCACGCCCGCCCATCCGATCGGCGCCTGCATGGTTTCGAGCGAAGGCGCGTGCGCCGCGGAACTGCGCTATGCGCCCCGTCGAAAGGAGAACAACAAATGAGTATTTCCCCCTCTTACGCCCGTTCGCTCGATCTTGAGCGCGGCGCCGTCGACATGACCCACGGCGCGGGCGGACTTGCGACCGAACAGCTTATCCGCGAAGTCTTCGCGAAGCACTTCCGAAACGATTGGCTCGAACAGGGCCACGACGGGGCGCTTCTCCCCGCGCTCAAAGGGAATCCCGTCTTCTCGTCGGACGGCCACGTCGTCAAGCCCCTTTTCTTTCCCGGAGGCGACATCGGACGACTCGCCGTCGCGGGGACCGTGAACGACGTCGCCGTCTGCGGCGCGAAGCCTTTGTATCTCTCCGCCTCCTTCATTCTCGAAGAGGGGCTCCCGCTCTCCACGCTCGACAAAATCGTGCGCTCGATGGCCGAAACCGCCCGCGAGGCGGGCGTCGCCATCGTGACGGGCGACACCAAAGTCGTTGAAAAGGGCCACGGCGACGGACTCTACGTCGCGACGAGCGGCATCGGCGAAAAGATTATCGACTACGTGATCGACGGACGCAAAGCGCGTCCGGGCGACGCGGTCCTCGTCACGGGCACGATCGGCGACCACGGAACGGCCATTCTTTCCGAGCGCGAGAGCCTCGGCTTTGAAACGGAAGTGGTGAGCGACGCGGCGCCCCTCAACCGCATGATCGAAACGCTCCTTGCCGCGGTCCCCGTCGTGCACGTGCTTCGCGACCCGACGCGCGGAGGCGTCGCCGCCACGTTGAACGAGATCGCGCATCAGAGCGGCGTAGGCGTGGAATTGGACGAACGCTCGCTTCCCGTACGCCCGGCCGTTGCGGCCGCCTGCGAATTTCTGGGGCTCGATCCCCTCTACGTCGCAAACGAAGGAAAGCTCCTCGTCATCCTTCCCGAGGAACACGCCGAAAAGGCGCTCGTTGCGCTTCGCTCCGACCCGCACGGCGCAGACGCGGCCGTGATCGGGCGTATCACGGAAGAGCACGCCGGAGTCGTCGAAATGACGACGCTTCCGGGCGGAAAGCGCCTTGTCGACTGGCTCCACGGCGAGCAGCTCCCGCGCATCTGCTGACGACGTCGGGAGGCGCAGATTCCGGACGGGACGCGAACCGTGACTCGTTCCCGCCGACCGCCGCTGTTCCCCGCCCCGTCGGACGCTTGACGCGTTGAACGAGATTTTTGAAGCATTTCCGCCGTTCGGACGGCCTTTTTTGGACAATCAGGCAATCAATCGCCAAGAATCCGCTCTTTTCGGACGGGAAACCCCACTACACTTCTAAAAATCAAGGAGGAAGTATGCGCAGACGTCAACTGCTCACCACGTTTCTGGGACTTTCGGGAGCCGCCCTGAGCCTTTGGTTCCCCGCCGCGGCGCGCGCCGAGCAGACCGCCGGCGCCGTCACCGATCTGCTCGGACGGGAGGTGCGCCTGGAGAAGATGCCCGATCGCATCGTCGTCGCCAACTACATCCTCAACTTTCTCATGACGGGGGGCAGCGACGCGCTCAAGAAGGTTGTCGCGCTCCCGCAGGACGGCTGGGAAGCGACGCGCACGGGCGAATACAAGCTCCTCACGCAGGCCTTCCCCACGATCCTCAGTCTCCCTTCGATCGGCGGCTACCACGACAACATCCTCAACACCGAGCGCATTCTTTCTCTCAGGCCCGACGTCGTTCTCGTCAACATTGCGCAATACCGCGAGAACGCCCAGCGCCTCGCCGTTCTCGAGCGCGCGGGCGTGAAGACCGTGGTGCTCGACTATCACGCGATGAAGCCCGAAAACCATGCGGCGAGCACCCGGATTCTCGGGAAATTGCTCGGACGCGAAGACGCGGCCGAAGCGCAGTGCCGACGCTACGAAGAGGCCCTGAAGGACCTGCAGACCCGAATCGCCTCGCTGCCCGAGGAGAAAAAGCACCGGCGCGTCTACGTCGAATGCGGCAACGAAGGCGTCGGCCGCCTCGGGAACTCGTACAACCGCACCATTCTCTGGGGCGCGATTCTCGAAGAGCTCTCGGCCGCCAACATCGCGGCCGACATGAAGGCCCCCTACGCGCCTCTCGCGCGCGAATTCGTGATCGCCTCGAACCCGCAGACGATCCTCATTGCGGGAAGCATCTGGCGCAACGCGGCGGAAGCCGACTCCATGCGCATGGGGCTCACCGTCACCGAAGACGAAGCGCAAAAGCGTCTCGCGGGCTTTGCCGCGCGGCCTCTCTTCGAGAAGACGGACGCCGTGCGCACGGGCGACGTCTGGGCGGTGGACCACGGCAGTCTGCGCACGATTGCCGACTACGTCTTCCCGCAGTTCATCGCGAAGATCCTCTACCCCGACGTCTTCGCGGACCTCAATCCGGACGAGGAAATCCGGACCTTCTACCGCAACTACCTCCCCGAAGTGAATCCCGACGGCGTCTATTGTCTGCGCGCCGCGGCGACGGGTGCGAAACGCTGAGGTCGGGATGAGCTGCCATCTGCACTACCGAAACCAAACGCTTCGGCGGGCCGCCTTGCTCGCCGCAGGGGCGGGACTTCTCGTCCTCTTCGTGCTGCTCGACCTCGCGACGGGCACCTCCGACCTGACGGTGGGACGCGTCGCAAAGGCCTTGCTCGCCGGTCCCTCGGCCGAGGGCGTCGACGCCGTGATTCTCTGGGAACTTCGCCTTCCGATGACGCTCACGGCGCTCTTTGTCGGGACGTCGCTCGCGCTGGCCGGCTTGGAAATTCAGAACATCACCGGCAATGCGCTCGCGAGCCCCTCGACCCTCGGCGTCACCTCGGCCGCAAGTTTCGGAGCGGCCCTCGCCATTACGGCGGGCGTCACTGTCTTCGGTCAGCTCTGGATCGGCACGACGGCCGCGGCCTTCCTGTTCGCCCTTCTCGTCTCGGGCCTCATCTATGCGCTCTCCGAGCGGCGCGGCATGACGCCGCAGACCGTGATCCTCGCGGGGATCGTGATGAACTTCTTTTTTTTGGCGCTGCAGCAACTGCTTCTCTACGGCGCGAGCCCCGAAACGGCGCAGCTCATCAACGGCTGGACCTTCGGAAACCTCGAGCGCTCGAGCGGCCTTTCGGCCGCGGCCGCCGCGGGCTTCACGCTCGTCGCGGCCCTCTGGCTTCTGCCTCGCGCCTGGGCTATGACGGCGCTCACGATCGGGGAGGAACGCGCCCGCAGTCTCGGCGTTGCCGTCACGCGCCTTCGCGTCGAAGCCTTCCTTCTCTCGGCCCTCCTCATCGCCGGGGCCGTGAGCTTCATCGGGACGATCGGGTTCGTGGGGCTCGTGGCGCCCCACTTCGCAAAACTCACGCTGGGCGATGATCAGCGCTTTTTGATCCCCGGCACGATTCTGGCCGGCGGGCTTCTCATGACCGCGAGCTCCGTCGCGGCGAAGCTCCTCTCGACGGGCGCGGTGCTCCCCGTCGGGATCGTCACGTCGCTCGTGGGCGTTCCCTTCCTCTTTTTGCTCCTTCTGCGGGAAACGGGAGGCGTGCGATGATCAGCCTCGAACTCAAAAACCTCTCCGTCTCCTTCGGTCCGAACCGCATTCTCACGGATCTCGACGCCGTGATCCCGGGCGGCGCCATCACGAGCGTGATCGGACAGAACGGCGGCGGCAAGACCACGCTTTTGAAGGCCGTCGCGGGCCTCGTCCGACACGAGGGCTCCGTCCTCATCACGGAGGACGGGCGCGAACGCTCGAGAAAGTGCGTGAGCTACGTTCCGCAGCTCTCCACCGTGACGAGCCGACTCACGGTCTTCGAAATGGTGCTGTTGGGACTCGTGAACGACCTCTCCTGGCGCGTCACGCCCGAGCGTTTTGAAGAGGTGGACCGGACGCTGCACCGCATGGAAATTGCGCACCTCGCACAGGAGCCCGTCTGCCGGCTCTCGGGCGGACAAAAGCAGCTCGTCTTCATGGCGCAGGCCTTCGTCGCCCGGCCCAAAGTATTGCTTTTGGACGAGCCCACGAGCGCGCTCGACCTGCGCCACCAGTTGGTCGTGATGGAGGCGGCGCGCCGCTACGCCGCCGAAACGGGCGCCGTGTGCCTCGCCGTCGTGCACGACCTTTTGACGGCCTCACGCTTTTCGCGCTCGCTTCTGCTTCTCGAAGAAGGCCGCATCAGCGCGCTCGCCTCCCCCGAAGAAGTGCTGAGGGCGGAGAAGCTCGAACCCGTCTATCATGTGGATGTGAGTGTGGAACAAAGCCGATCGGGCTTTCTGCAGGTGGTGCCGTTGCGCCCCCACCCGATCGCGCACGAACACGGAGGTCATCATGGCGACCACTAATGCCGCGCTTTCCGCCATTTCGGACTATTGGAACCTGCGTGCCGAGGGATATTCGCTCCATACGCGGGACGAACTCGAAGGCGACGCCGGCCGGCGCCTTGCCGCGCTTTTTGCGGAAACCCTTCCTCTCCCGGAAGGAGGCGGCCGACTCCTTGACGTGGGCTGCGGTCCCGGACTCTTTTCCATCGCCGCCGCGAAACTCGGCTGGAGCGTGACGGGGATCGATCTCTCGCAGCGCATGCTCGACGAAGCCCGCGCCAACGCACAGGAAGCCGGACGTCCCGCAATCTTCCAGATCGGAAACGCCGAAGCCCCCGACTTTGCGCCCGAAAGCTTCGACGCCGTCGTCAACCGTTATCTTCTCTGGAACCTTCCGCATCCCGAAGAAGCGCTCGCCGCGTGGCTTCGCCTTCTCAAACCCGGCGGCAAGCTCCTCGTTTCGGACGGCAACCACTATCTCCACCTCTTTGACGAGACCTATCGCCGCGTCGAGGCCTTGAAGACGCCGCCCGAAGGACACGCTCCCAAGTACGTGGGCGACGTCGACACGACGCCGATGCTCGAAATCGCAAAGACCCTACCGCTCTCGTCGGCGCATCGCCCCGAATGGGATCAGAAGACCGTCGAAAAGCTCGGCGCCCGTTTCCGTCTCGTGGAAACGACCGTCACCGTCGTGACGGATCCCGCGACGAACGAAAAGCTTCGCGTCGTCGACGGCTTCATCTGGATCGCCGAAAAGCGCTGATTCCCGATTCCTTTTTTCTTGACTTCTTCTTGGACAGCTGGCCGCCCGGCAAAGCGGGCGGCCTTTTTTTCGCCTGACCGGACCGTTTTCGAGAGGATCTACCCTGCGGGAAGGATCGTACAAGGTACGCTCAGAGAGAGTTCAGCAGCTCGACGAGGCGTTCGGCATGCACGGTCGAAGCCTTGTTTTGCGACTCAATTTGTTCCTCGGACGTGCGCGAAGCGTAGCTCACGCCGCAGGTGTGGATTTCCCCCGCATACTCCATACGGCATAGGCGGCAGGTCGCCTTGAAGCAGGCAAGAAAATCGTCGAGCGCAAAGCCTACGGGACCGTCTTTGGCGTAAAGCGCTTCGGGAGCGCCCGTCGTGATGGAAAGGACGAGTTTCTTGCCGGAGAGTTTGTCGCCCGTTCTTCCGTGCGAGAAGCCGTGCACGAAGGTCTCCTCCATCCAGCGCTCGAGAAGCGAAGGCGCCGAGTACCAGAAGATCGGGAATTGCAGGACGACGACGTCGGCCTTCAAAAGCCTCGCCTGTTCGGCCGCAACGTCGATCCGAAAGTCCGGATAGAGACGGTCGAGCCTCACGATTTCGGCCTCGGGGAGGCGTTCGGCGAGCACTTCCAAAATCTTTTTGTTGGCGACCGACGCGTCGAGATTCGTATGGCCGCTTACGATGAGAATGTTTTTCATCTTAGTATTCCTTCAGTCCACTCGCCGCGGGGTTCGGAAAAACGGTCGCCCCGCGATTGCCTCAGAATACAACGACTTTTTGTCGGGCGCTCACGTCCGGCGGCGATCGTCGCCGAAGTGAAAAAGGCGGCAGGCTCCGACGGCCGCGCCACGTCGGGCTCGATTGCGCAACGTTCAGGCCTCGCGGGAGAACAGGCGCTCTTCCGACCGATCGCCGCGCCCTTTCCCGGCGTACTGCGCTCGGCCGGGCACCCGGGCGATAAAGAACCCGCACTCCGGGAGAACGCAGCGTGCGGGTTCCCTATTTTTCGGGGTCCGGAATGTCGGCGCCCCGACGTTCCCAGACCGTCAAACCGTCAGATCAGAATGCCGAGCTTTTCCTTGAAGGCGGCCACGATCGGAGCCATCTTTTCGGGTTCGGCCATCAGGAGCGGATCCACGAGTTCATCGGCCTCTTCCTTCGTCATGAGACCGAGCTCGACGCCGGCGGCGTCGCGCCGGTGGAGGTTGAATGCGTGTGTTCGCTCGTGCGAACGGTACTCCGGGAGAATATGCTTTCCGCCTTCCGCTCCGACGCCCCGGGATTGGAGGCTTTCGTCACCTGCCCGTCGGAGAGTTCGTAGAACGCAAAGCCAAAAAGAACGGCTGCCGAATCTTTTATTCCGTTTTTCCTAAGCAAATTCCCGGGCCGCAGCCTCGTAGTTTTTCGCGTGCTCAAACGCCAACTCGAGAAAACGGCGCAGCACGCCGCGCTCTTCGTCTGCGCGGCGCCAACAGAGACGGTAGCCGATGTCGCCAAGCTCGTCCGTTATGAGAACGAGGCGCCGCGTGCCGTCGTCGCGGTAGGTGCGCACCATCTCGGTTGTGAAAGTGGGCGCCCGGGACGTCATGAGGTCGTGACGAAAGAGGAAGAAGTCCCGATAGACGGTCATCTTGACCGACGGATGAAGCAACGCGTGAAGACCTCGCGTTTGGCGCGAGAAGGCGCCGTCCAGACCGAGAAAACAGATCTCGCCCGCCCGCAGATCCGCCATCCGGGCGGTCCCGCGAAAGTCCGGGTCGGCAAGTTCTTCGACGCAGACGCCCTCGATCGTCAGGGCGTCCAAACGGTCGGTCGAGAGACTCAGATAGGTTCGGTCGACCGCCCAAAGTTGCGAAACGATATCGGTCTCTCTCCAGTCTTCCGCCGAGACGACGCAGTCGAAACGCCCCGAACGCAGCGCTTCGGGCGTGCAGTCGTCGGGCACCAAGACGGGTTCCAACGTCACGCCCGCAAGCGTCGCCGCGAGTCTCGGCACGAAGTACCAATAGGGCCCCGGGTCGCAAAAGGCGATCCGAAAGCGAACTTCGTTGCGTGCGAGCTCCCGTGCGGCGAACCGCAACGCCTCCTCGGCGTTCAGCACCGCTTCGGCCCGCGAAAGGAGCGCCTTCCCCACCTCCGTCAGAATCATTTGCCGGCGTTCCCGGCGAAAGAGCGTGACGTCCAGGATCTCTTCGAGCCGTCGAATCGACATGGAGAGGGCCGGCTGGGTGATGTGAAGCGTCTCGGCCGCTTCCGTGAGGGTTCTCGCCCGAGCGACGACGAGGAAATGCTGCAGTTGACGCGTTTCCATGATCGGCTTCTTTGCAAAAGTTGTTGATGAATCATAAGCGAGATTTATGATTTCATCAAGAATTGAGATTATCTTTCTTTAAGCACTGCAGATACTATGACTGCGAAACCAAAGCGACTCTTATGCTTTGTCCCTTTAGGAGAACATCATGAATCTGCAGCGACGCAAGTTTTTGGGTGCGGGTCTCGCCGGCGCACTCGCGACCGCCACCTCGACCGCCAACCATGCGGCCCCCTCAACAGAAGAAAACGTCATCGCGCTTCGAACGATGGGGAGTTTCGCCTTCGGCGGCACCGTAGACCGTCTTCCCGACGGCACGACCTTCCACGGCGACCACGGCTACGCCCAGTATTACGTGGCCGCACACTCGCGCACCCTTCCGATCGTGATGTGGCACGGTATCGGTCAGTCGGGGAAGACCTACGAATCGACGCCCGACGGGCGCGAAGGCTATCAGGCGCTTCTTCCCCGCCGCGACTGGTCCGTCTACATCGTCGACCAACCGCGCCGAGGCCGCGCGGGCTATACGAACGCGAAAAAATCCGGCCCCGAAATTCCTACGACGGCGAGCGAAGCGGGCGTCTGGAACGCCTTCCGAAACGGCCTCTGGGTTGCGCCCGGCAAACCCACGATCTACGCCGACACGCAGTTCCCCGTCTCGGGAGCGGCCGTCGACCAGTTTTTCCGCCAACAGACGCCGGACACGGGAGAAGAACCGTCCACGGCGGAATACCGTCTCTTCATGGGAAAAACGGGCGCCGCGCTATTTGACCGCATCGGCGACGGGATTTTGATCACGCACTCGAACAGCGGTCAGTACGGTTGGGAAATCGCCATGACCTCTCCCAAGGTGCGTGCGGTCGTCGCGTATGAACCGGGCGCCTGCGCCTTCCCGAACGAAGAGCCGCCCGTCGACGTGCCCGCGAAGACCCAAGCCGTCGCCGCCCGCATGTATCCGCGCATGGTGCCGATGGCGCGCTGGCAGGCCTTGACGAAGATCCCGATCCTGATCGTCTTTGGCGACCACATCAGCGATGAGCCGAGCGACATCTTCAACGTCGACGTCTGGCGCATCGCCCGCGAGCGCGCCCGTCAGTTCGTGGCGCAAATCAACGCACACGGCGGCGACGCGACGCTCATTGAACTCCCCAAGCTCGGGATTCACGGCAACACCCACGCGGCCTTCGCGGACAAGAACAACGTCGAGATCCTCGATCTCATGACGAAGTGGTTTGCCGAGAAGAAGCTCGACGGCTACGAATCTCCGCACACGGGACCGGCTCCGTTGGAACTCCCGATGAGCATTCCGCTTGAGACGGCCAAATGAAGCTCGACGTCTTTCTCGAATCACCCGTCGATCGAAAGCAATGACGCCAAGAGAAGCCACTCCGAAAAGCCGTCCATCTTTTGCGTCAAAAAACCGGCGGCCGACGGGTCGAACCCCATCCGCACCGCCGGTTCTCCGGGGATCGGGGCGCTCCTGCAAAAGGTTTCTCAACCTTTCAAGTAAGCGTCCCGACAATGCACATGCCGACCGAAGATCACTTCGTTGAAGCGGTCTTCTGCGCCGCCGGCTTCATCGCCTTCTTGGCGGCGTCGTTGGCCATGCGGAGGTCCCAAATGACCTTCGTCGCGGAAGCGTTGAAGCCGTCCGGATCATGGAAGCCCGTCGAAAGATCGGTGAAGTACCAGTCGCGCGTGGCGAGATAACGTTCATAGGCGTCGTTCAACTGCTGCATTTCCTTTTCGGGGATCACAATCTTGCCCGCCTTGACGTCTGCGAGAAGGCCGCGCGAAACATAGGCGTCCATTTCCATTTTCTGCGTGCGGATGCGGTATTCCTGCTGAATCGCTTCAATCGTGTAGAGCGCCTGACCTTCGGACCAATTGTCCTTCGTGCCCTTGCCGTGGCAATCACTGCGAAGGCACGTGTTCTGGACCTTCATCTTCGCGAGACTCGGTTGATGTTCCATCGTGCCGTCGGCCTTCTTCGCAAAGTGACAATCCGTACAGGTGACGCCCGCCTGACCGTGCTTGCTGGCAGAAAGAATTTCCACGTGCGGATGGTCGGAGCCGTTCACCATCTTGACGCCCGTGGCGCCGTTCGTGCCCTGATTCCAGCCGAGCTTCTTGAAGAACTCCCACGATTCGATCGGGTTGCGGAAGAATTCCGTCGAATAGGGCGAGATGCCCGCCTTCTTCAGATCTTCCTTCGTCACGGGCTTGCCGTCCTTCGTCCAACTGTAGGTGAGGTAGCGGTTGGCGGCGTTATGGCACTGACCGCACTGGAAGTTGGCGTTGTAATCCTTCAGGATCCCGATTTTTCGCGTGAAGCCGCGCAGGCCCATTTCGACAACTTCGATCGGAGTCATGGCCTTGCTGCCGACATTTTGCTGATAGAAGTTGTCCTTGCCGTTTTCCCCCGCCATCGATTCGATGAGCGGCGAGAAGATGATGCGCGGTTCGGCCGAGTGCGGGTCGTGGCAGAAGTTGCAGTTGAAGCCCGTATTGATCTTCTTGAGCATCGGAACGACCGGACTCGAAAAGTCGTAGCCCTTGGGATTATCTTCCGTCAGGTCGTACTTGTACTCGAACATCGTTTCGGACGTCTTGCAGAGGAGGCAGCGCGAATCCTGCTGACCTTCCCGCCCCTTGTGGGGACGCCAACCGATGCCGACCGTGCCGCCCATCATCTTGAGTTCGTTTTCCGGATAGTTGTCCGTGATGACGTCCCAGTGACGGTACTGCGGTTCGGCCTGACCGCGGTTGTCGGCATATTCAAATCGCCCGTTCGAGCGATTTGCCACAAAATCGGACATGATGCCGATGTGGAAACGTGGCAAACGGTATTGAACATAACGGGGCCATCCGTCGCCGTAGTCCGTGTCTCGGATGAAGCTGTAGGGCGGATTTCCGCCCCGCTTGGCCCACTCGTAGTGGTACTTCGGATCCATCAGATCCTTCATTTGAGACTGATGGCACTGCGAACAAGATTCATGATCAAAGCGCGTCGTCGGACGGTTCGCCGCGGAAGGTTTCGTCATGTGTTCGGCCTTGGCCGTATGACAGGAACCGCAGTTGAGGTCTTTATGCGCCCCTCGGTCATGAAGTTTTTTCACCGTGGTATGGCAGGAAAGGCAGGTCTGAGCGTCGAGCTTTTGAGCGGGTTCGACAAGGGGCGTACCGACGGCGCGTCCGGTTCCGAGAGCAAAGGCGGAGGTTGCCGCAAACGTCACCATCGCGGCCACGACTGCGCGGTGGGTCATACGCGCCCGTTTCGTGTGTCTTTTTTGCATGGAGGGTCTCCTTACGGAAAGCTTAAAGTTGTCCGAAGAAAATTCTCACATGGTCGGCACGACAGACATGGATCCAAGTTCTCTCTCCCTAATAGAGCCAATATCAATTGGCTCCATCATTTTTTCTGGATTGGCCCCCTCTTCTTCTCAGAATGGAACCAACGAAAACCGTTAGGGATGCCGCGGACCGACCGTCTCGGCGCCGTTGCCGAGCACGGACCGTTCGGCCGCCGCGGCAAGATAAACGTCGCCCGAGGAATTGAGGGCCGTTCCCACGGCGTCCTGCAGAATGTCGGCCGCAAAGTAGACGGAAACGCAAAGCCCTTGATCCGCGGGAGACACGCCCGCGAGTCCCAGGATCGCGGGAAGCATCAGAACGGATCCGTTGGGAATGCCCGAAGCCGCTGTCGCGGCGAGCACCGTGGCGGGTAGAAGAACGAGGATCGACGTCCCGTCGATTTCGATCCCGAGCACCGCGGCGCAGAAAACCGTGACCGAGGCAATCGTCACGGCGGCGCCCGGCATGTGAAGGACCGCAGCGAGCGGCACAAGGAGTTCCGCCGTTTTCCCGCGAAGTCCGAGCGATGAAGCCAGGGCGAGGTTAACCGGAATGTTTGAGAGCGACGAGCGGGTCGCAAAGGCGGGCAACGCACTCTCGCGAAGAACTCTTCCGAGCACAGCATAGGCTTCGCGAAAGGCTGCGCCGAAATTTGTCCTTCCGCCTTTGCTCCCGAAAAGAAGAGCGGCGGCGTAAAGAAGCGGTAGAAAAAGGAGCCCCACCGACAATGTCACGGCCGCCATGAAGAGCGCAAGTTCTCCGTAGCGGGTCAGACCTTCCGTGCCGTACTCTTCCAGAAGCCCCGTAAGAAGTCCGAAGAGCCCCAAAGGAAGAAACCAAAGCAAGCCGCGCAAAAACCTACGGAAAAAGTCGTTGGCAGTAAGAAAGAAGGATAGCGCCCGTTTCCGGCATCGCCCCGCACGGGACCGTGGATTGAAAAACGTCCCACGCGGACTTCTGCGGACCGTTCTTCCGAGCCACAGGCCGGCCGCGGCACCGCAGAGAAGCACGCCAAAGAGCGCGGAACCCGTAAAGAGTTCGGAAAAATCTTCGAGCGCAGAGAGAAAATCATGAACGAGAGGCAGAGACGGGAGAGAAACCACCTTGTCCGCGGGCGATGCTCCAACCGGCAAGAACGCCGGCACCCCAACCTCTCCCTGCCACCGGAAAAACGACAGAGACAAGGCAATCGCCGCGGCGCCCGTCATGCTGAAGACATAGAGCCAAAAGGCGCGGCTCCATACGCGGCGTACAAGGGAGTCCGAGTCGGACGAATTCGCCGCAGGTTCGCTCCGACCCGTTTGTTGACCGGGCATTTTTTCGGGCAGAAATGCACTGAGGAGCGACAAAAAGACGACGAAGGGAGCCGAGACCTTGAGCAGTGCCGCGAAGAGGTCGCCCAAGAGCATCGAGCACTCCAGGAAAAACGCCGTCCACGACGCCTCCCGAGGCAGCAAACAATGCGCCGCCGCGGCCGCGATCACAGCCATGAGCGCCGCAGCCGCTCTGAAGTTCCCTTTCATCACCACTCACCACAAAACCAAGAAACCGACGGTCCCGGGAGCCGCGCGATCCCTTCCGTTCCTTTGAAACGGCACTATCATTGCGAAGGAATCTCAGCCCGTCAAGCCTCGTTTTCGCCGAGGCGTGACCACGACGGCCCGACAATCCCGAAATTCTTCTCTTCGATTCGATTTCCACTCCATGCTGACGAAACCCATCGACGCGCTCGACATCACGCTCGACTCAGCTTCTCCCATTCCCTTGAACGAACAGCTCTACCGAGCCGTTCGGGAACAAATTGGGAAACGGCTTTTTGCCGGCGACAAACTTCCCGCGAGTCGCGATCTGGCGAAACTCCTCGGGGTCGGTCGCGTGACCGTGACGACCGCTTACGGGCGTCTTCAGGCGGAAGGTTTCCTCGAAGCAAAACCCGGCGTCGGTACGGTCGTTGCGGGCCGCATGAACATCAACCGAGCCGAAGACTGGACTTCGGACTCGGGAGCCGGAGAGGTCGGGCCAGCAGGTTCCGGCAGCCGGGCCCCCAGCCTCGGGGAGCGTGCCGCCGAGGCCGTCAAAGCTTCAACCTTTCACGTTCAGGCGCTCGAACCTCTCGCCGTGATCAATCCCGATTTCGACAGCCTGCCCGGGCGCAAGTGGACGCAGATCGTCGCACGCATTTCGAAGAGTCCCTGGCAGCACAACGGTTACGCGCTTCCTGGCGGCTTTCCGCCGTTCCGAAAAACGATTGCCGACTATGTTCGACAGACCCGAGGCATTCTTTGCGAACCCGAAGAGGTCGTCATCACAACGGGAATTCAACAGGGCATAGCTCTTTGCGCCGAGGTGCTTTTCAACGAAGGCGATCGCATCGCCGTCGAGGATCCCGGGTTTGAACCACATCGCCACGCCCTCCGCTTTTTGGGCCTTGAAACCGTTCCGACGCCCCTCGACGAAAGCGGGCTGAGCACAAAGGCCCTGAAAGCCGCCGACGGCCTGCGGGCCGCGCTCGTGACGCCGAGCCACCAATACCCAATGGGAACGCTCATGCCGCCCGATCGAAGACGGGCGCTCCTGGCCTGGGCCCGACAAACCGGCGCCTGGATCATTGAAGACGATTATGACAGCGAGCTGCGGTACGGCGGCGCTCCCTATCCCGCGCTCGCCGCGATCGACCGCGCCGACGGCGTGCCGGGCCGCGTCGTCTATCTCGGAAGCTTTACGAAGATGATCTACCCGGGCTTCAATATCGGCTATCTCGTCGCGCCCTCGGTGGAGGTCGCCCTCGCTTTTGAGGGAGCCAAGCTCCTTTTGGACCGCCACACCTCGGAAGTGCATCAGGCGATTCTCACCGAATTCATCGGAGGCGGCCATTACGATGCGCACATTCGACGTCTCAAGCGACTCTATGAGAAGCGGCGCGCCGCGGCAGTGCGGGCGATCGGGCGCTTTTGCTCGGGCTTCGGGCGCCTCATTCCGAGCAACCAAGGAACTCACCTCACCTTTCTCTTTCATGATCCGAAGCTCTCCGACGTAGCGGTGAGCGAACGGCTCCGCAAGGAAGAGCGCATCGAAACCCGCGCCCTGTCGCTCTGCTACCAGAAGGCGCCCGCTCAAAACGGACTGCTTCTAGGGTTTGCGGGCTTTACCGAGTCGGAAATCGAAACGGCTGTGCGAAAGATGGCGATCGCGATCGAAGCGATGCGCAGAGGGCGCTGAGGGCGTCACCCGCCCTTCGCCCCCCAGCTTGGCCAACCGAACGATTTGCGCCGACTCCATTTTCGCAAAGAATCCGACGCCGCCTCTCGCCATGCTCGGCGTCGCAGTCCGCCCAAGGCGTTCGTAAAACTTCAGATCGCTTTCCGATCCTTCATGGGTTTGAGAGCCTTCTCGATGCACTTTCGCCAGAAGGCGCTTGACCGGGGATCGTCACCCAGCCACTTGCGGATGAGTTCGTCGGTCGAGAGAAGGCCGCTTTCCGCCCAGAGCTTGCGTACGCCGCCCGAAACGAGCGGCTCCTTTTCAAACCGGTCGGCGAGCATGTCGCCCAAGAGGTACCCGAACACGTACTGCCAATCGTACGCGATCGTTTCCTGCCGATAGAAATGCGGTTTGTAAGCCCATACGTAGCGGTCCGCCCCGATCGTCGTATCGCCGAAATAGTGTTGCCACGCAGCGTCGGAGAGTTCGTTGAGCGTGCGCACCGACAGGGCGCCGAAGAGGCGCTCGCGGTATATGTCGCCAAGAAGCCGATGCCTCGCCGGAATCGTAAGGAGAAAATTCGTAATGCGCGAGAGATCGAGCCAGTACACTGAGAGCCGCAACGATTCGTTTCCCGTCCCCTCTGCCTCTTTTCGCAGTTGCCGCAGAAGCAGCGCCTCGTAGAATTTTCCCGCGATTTCCGTGACGGAGAGCGGGAAAAGCCTCGCCGCGGGCGACGCCCCGTGCAGAAGTCTCAAGTGGTGTGCCACGCCGAACAAGTGCGCTACGCGCACCTCGCTCTCGAGGTTCGGGTAAAAGTGCGTGAGAATCCGCACGGCTCCGAGCGAGGGGAGATCGTCGCACCAGGAACTGCCCGTCTTCGAAGCGAAGTTTCGACCGTCCACCCAATGCTTTTCGTGCGCTTCGCGCAAAAAGACGCCGAAACTCGGATCCACGTTGGCCGAAGCCGTAATCAGGTCGCGCAGATGGTCGGCATAGGTCGATCCCCGCGTCCAAAGGGCGCCGGGCAAAGGCGCCGTCAAATGACAGGGCAGCGTCTTCGGGTCCGGTTCGCCATTCTTCGTCTTCATCGCCATGCGGGCGCGGATCGTAACGGAACGACGGACTTCCGGCAGGGCTTCGTCCAAAGCGTTCAGCATCGCCCGATAGACTTCGACCGACGTTCTTTCCTTCTGCAGATGCACTTCGGGAAAGTGCGCGCCCGAAGCGCGCCAGATCGCGACGCGCAGTCCCGAAATGGCGTTGAGCAAATCGGCAAAGGCATTCGCATGGGAAGCGAACCACGCGTTCATCGCTTCGAACGTCGTGCGGCGCAGAACGGGATCGTCCCCGTTGCGAAGAATGGAAAGACTCATCCCGAAACTTTGTCGGCGAACGTGGCGTCCCGAGTCCTCCGCGGCGAGCGACATCGTGCTCGTCATGTGCGTGTGGAGCGCATAGAGCGGCGTCATGGCCTCCCGCATGAGCGAGGCGCCCGAAAACTCCTTCCAGGAAGAGGTCGGCAGAGTCGACACGTAGAGCTTCCAACGTCGGATTTCCGGATAGGTGTCATAGTGTCGATCCGCCTCGGCGTCGCTCCCGGGCTCGGGCATCGCGCGCACCGCGGCAAACGCCCGGGCCGCGGCGCGGTCGAGCTCCTCTCTTCTCGCGAGAAGACGCGAACGCGCCGCAACGCTCGCGCCGTCCGTGGGATTGAGCCCGAGATGCGCACGGCAAATCGTAAGGAGCGTTCGGATGAGATCTCGCCCTCTTCCGTAGAGCCGCAGCATCTCATCGGTCGCCGACGGCCCCGGCACGTCGGGTGCGAGACGATTCGCCGCGGCAAGGGCCGAAATCGTCATGTCGAGCGTTTTGGCAAGGTCGGAAAAAAGCGGGCTCTGTACGTCGGAAGTCCCGTCGGACGCCCATTTCGGCAAGTTTAAGCGTTCCATTCTCATTCATCCGTTTCAATGCTTCGATTCTGCTTCGAATCCGTCGGGCTCCTCAGTAGGCAACAGGGTTAACACCTATACCTGTGCGCGTTAACCCCAAGTTTCCTCTTTTCTCTTCGACGCAACCCGGCGATTACGAGTCGACCTCCCGCCGCGAAAAGGGAAAAGCCTAAGGGTTTACCTTAACCCTCCGGATCACGATCCCTTGCCGCCCTTACGTACCGAAGGGATTGCTCTTCAGAATGGCAACAGAACAAACACGCATCCCGTGCTTGAAAACACAAGGAGACTTTCATGGCCGGCATCATTTTCGGATGCATCATGCTCATCCTCGTGGGATGGGCCATCCTGAAGGGAAAATACGCTCCCTTCATCCTCTTTGCGAGCGGCGTCGCGATGCTGCTCTTTTCCGTCGTGTTCGACACCGGTTCCTTCATGCCGAAGAAGGCCCTGCCGACGGGAAGCGACTACCTCAACATTATCGAGTTTCTGCGCTACTCGTTCTCGAACAACCTCTCGAACCTGGGCCTCCTCATCATGACGATGGTGGGCTTTGCGTCCTACATGACTCATATCGGGGCGAACGACGCGTTCGTGAACATCGCGATCAAGCCGCTTTCCCTCATCAAGAGCCCCTACGCCCTCGTCTTTCTCGCCTTCCTGCTGGGCAAGGCCGTCTCGATGGTCATTACCTCGGCCGTGGGTCTGGGCGTCCTGTGTCTCGCCCTGATGGGGCCGGCCCTCGCGGCGCTCGGCATGAACAAGAAGACCATCGCCGCCGTCTTCGTCACGTCGGGCGCGGCTTCGATGGTGCTCTTGGGCGGCTCCACCGCCGCTTCCGCCAAGGCCTGCGAACTCTCGATCCTTGACTACGTCTTCATCTACAAAATTCCGGCCGCTCTCCCGACCGTCCTCGTCATGGGTCTCGCACACGTCTTCTGGCAGCGCTATCTCGACCGCAAGGAAGGCTGGATTCCGTCCGAACACGTGGGCGAAAAGCTCGTCTTCGAAGGCGAAGACGTGAAGCGTCCGTCGACGGCCGCCCCGAAGATCTATGCGATTCTTCCCTTCCTTCCGATGGTCTTCGTCGTGGTCTTCTCGCAGTACTGCATCGAATCGATCAAGCTCAACATCACGACCCTCATGCTCTTTTGCGTGACGATCGCCATGATCTGCGAAGCCATCCGTTGGCGCGGCAACATCGACAAGCTCGGCGCCGGCCTCAAGGCCTTCCTCATGGCGATGGGCAAGTCCTGCTCGGGCGTCGTGGCGCTCGTTATCGCCGCGGGCGTCTTCGCGACGGGCTTCAAGGCGCTCGGCATGATCGACGCCATCGTGAGCCTCGCCACGAGCGTGGGTGCGGGCGGTCTCGGCATGTCGATCCTCTTTGTCGTCATCACGACGCTCGTCACGATCATCGCGGGTTCGAACGGCGCCTCCTTCTATCCGCTCGTCGAAATGGTTCCGCACATCGCCAAGAGCATGGGCGTGAATCCCGTGATGCTCGTTCTTCCGATGCACCAGGCTTCGACCATCGCCCGTCCTCTCTCGCCGGTGGCCGGCGTCGTCGTGGCGATCTCCGCCATGTGCAAGATGAGCCCGCTCGAACTCGTGAAGCGCGCTTCCGTGCCCTCGATCCTCGGTCTCATTTCGCACCACATCTTCGTCTTCTGGCTTTCGATCTGAGGTGAAGCATGACGAACGCAAAGATTGACCTCATGGCGCCCGAGTGGCAGATGGAGGACGCATACGGCGACATCCGCTCGCCCCGCTATGAAGCGAGCGTCGCCGAAGCCCTCGAGGCGGTGAAGAATCTGGAAGCCGACACTGCCGTCACGCGCGAAAACGTTGCGGCCAAACTCGCCCTCTACGACCGCGCCGTCACGCACCTCTCGTCGCTCGCTTCCTTCGTGAAGTGCACGGGCGCCAAAGACGGCACGGACGAGCGCGTTCCCGCCGAAAACGCCCGGCTCGCCGACATCGCGGCGCGCCGCGATCGGGCGGCGAACACGCTCTTCGCCTTCCTGGAAGCGCTTCCTTCCGAGGATCCCCTCTGGAAGACGTCGCCTCTGTCCGACTGGGCCTTCGTCGTCTCGGAGCGCCGCAGCGACTGGAAGAAGTCCCTCACCGAAGCCGAACGCGACTGGCTCGCCTCGTGGAAGACGCGCTGCTTTGCGCCGCTCGGCGACCTCTTCAAGACCCTGCAGCAGGGCGTCGACTTTGAAGCGGAGAACGCTTCGGGCGAAAAGGAACGCATCCGCGCCGCCAAGCTCATTTCCGTGATCAAGGGCGCGCCCGACCGTACGCTTCGCCGCTCCGTCTTCGAAGGGATTGACAAGACCTATTCGAAGCAGGGAGCGCTTCACGCCGCGCTTTTGAACCAACTTCACGGCATGCGCCTCTGCGCCTTTGACCGCGCGGGCGTTTCGCCGCTCACGGTGTCGCTCGCCCAGAACCGCATGAGCGAAGAAGCACTTCGCGCCATGCGCGAGACGATCCTCTCGCACATCGATGAAGTGCGGGAAGCCGTAACGCTTCGCGCTCCCTATTTCGGAGAAGAGAAGCTCCACGTCTACGACCTGATGGCTCCGGCTCCGGTCGAGGAGAAGGCGGCTTGTGCCATTCCCTATCCCGAAGGGATCGCGATCGTCAAGAAGGCTCTCGGCACGGTCTCTCCCGAACTCTCGGGCTTCCTCGACACGATGCTCGAAAACCGCTGGGTCGACGCAAAGCCCTCGGAAAAGAAGATCGGCGGAGCCTTTTACTCGCGCTTCAACGAATTCCGCATTCCGCGTGTCTTCGCCTCCTACACGGGAACGATCACGACGGTTCTGCAGCAGGCCCACGAATTGGGTCACGCCTTCCACTACTGGATGATGCGCGACCTTCCGGTCGTGCAGACGGAATTTCCGATGACGCTCACCGAAACGGCGAGCACCTTCAACGAAGCCGTGCTCCGTCATCACCTGCAGGCTGAAGCCCTCGCGAAGAACGACCGCGAAGCGCACTTCGGCATGCTTTGGCAGGAACTGCGCAGCGCCGCGAACTTCCTCATGAACACGATGGTCCGCATGGACTTCGAACTCGCCTATCTCGAAGAACGCCGCCTCGGGATCGTGTCGGCCAAGCGCGCCTGCGAACTCATGAGCGAAGCCTGGCGCCTCTGGTACGGCGACACGACGGTGGAAACGGACAAGTGGCTGTGGGCCTACAAGCTCCACTACTACAAGACCGATCAGCTCATCTACAACTACCCCTACACCGTGGGCTACCTCCTCTCGCAGGGCCTCATGGCGGAGTGGAAGGACCGCGGCGACGCCTTCTTCCCCTTCTACAAGGCGATGCTGCGCGACACGGGGCGGATGACGCTCGACGAAATCGTCGCCAAACACTACGGATTCGACGCCGCGAAGAAGGACTTCTGGGAGCGCTGCATTGCCGCCCCGCTCGGCTTCGTGCGCGAATTCCGCAATCTTTACCCTCACCCGGTCCGTTGAGACCGGCTCACCCACATGGAGACTCTTACCATGACTAAGATTCACACTCTGGCGGCCGCGGTCGCCCTGTCGCTTGCGGCCCTTTCCGTTCAGGCCGCCGATGTCCAACTCTACGGCCGCGTGGACGAAGGTCTTCGCTACACGCGCACCCACGGACAAGGTGACGATTCCGGTACGCTCGAAATGCGCCACAACCGCGCCACGAGCCGTTGGGGCCTCAACATCACGGAACAAATCAGTCCCGACCTGAAGGCGAAGGTTTATCTCGAATCGGGCTTCAATAGCGATACGGGGGCATTTGACAACACCAAGAATCAAATCTTCCAACGTCGTTCGATCCTCGCCCTGCAAGGGAAATGGGGTGAATTGGGTGCCGGTCGATTCGGGACCGTTCAGTCTACGATGGGACCGTACTCCATGGGCCTGCTCAATTGGGACCCGTACGCCACGTCGTATGGCCAGGCCTCTATCGGTTCGACCTTTGCCAACACGGGACGCGTGAACAACGGCCTCAACTGGATCTCTCCCTCCATGGCGGGTTGGCGCGTCGGAGCGAGCTACTCTTTGGGTGACTCGAGCGATGACGACTATGCGACGTACGCCGACCGTGACCACACTCTCGCACTTGCGGTTGACTACAAGTCGGAAAACATCTACTTCTCGGTTGCGGCCTCGAATGTTGCCTACGGCAATGCCGAACACAAGGAACAGACGAAGGACGGTCAAACCTTCGGTCTCGGCGGATGGTACGCCGTAACGCCGTCGACCCGCATCTACGCCGCTGCGCAGTATCAAAAGCATTGGGACACCGCGGCCGGTCTGTCTACCTCTGATCTCACGGCTGACGGCCTCAATAACCCCGACGATCTGATGGCAGGCGGTTTTAATGGCTACTCGGTTCTTCTTGGCGCCACCCACACGATCGGCAACAACAAGTTCCTCGGCGAAGTGCAGTACTTTGACGGCGAATTCGCCAATGACAGCAGTGCCGATTACAAGTTCACGGTTCTTTCGGCGGCTTGGGAATACAAGCTTGCCAAGCGAATCTGGTACTACGTCGCGGCAACGCACTCCTTTGACGGCGGCTCGATTTCCGACATCGACTACGCCGTCAATGCCGATGCTCATCAGTGCGCTACGGAACTCATGACCGGCATTCAGATGAACTTCTAACTCTTTTGCCCGTCCGAGCCGCTCCGGAGCGGCTCGGACGCAAGGATTCCAAGCTCCGGCAGAGAGTTTTTACGGGGACGATCGGCTCTGTCGACCGTCCCCCTTTTTTCCGTTTTGGCGCGATACTTTCGGAAGCGTTGCCGATTCTTTTTCGGCAACAACCCAATGGACCAACCCGAGACCCGAAAAGACCGCCCGTCTTGTTTCCGGGCCCGTAACAAAAGGAGAAGAATATGTCTATGGAAAAGATTCCCGGCCCGATGGACGAGGCCGTACTCGCGACGGTTCGCACCGTCGCGCGGGATGCGCGCATGCAAAAGGCGCTCGCGATCGCGCACGATCGAGCCGAAGAAGCGATGGCGCTTCAGGTGCACATTTCCGAAATTCCCGCCCCCACCTTTGAGGAGCGCACCCGCGCCGAAGAAATCGTTCGCCTCATGAAGGAAGCGGGCCTCGAAGACGTCTCGATCGACGAGATCGGAAACGTCGTCGGCCGCCGCCCCGGGCGCAACCCCGAAGGACCGCTTCTTGCGATCGGTGCGCACATGGATACGGTCTTCCCCGCAGGCACCGACGTCACAGTCCGTCGCGAAGGAAACACTTACTACGGTCCCGGGATCGGCGACAACGCCTCGGGCGTGCGCACGGTGCTCGAAGCTGTGCGGGCTCTCAACGAAGCGGGCGTCGAGACGCAGGGCGACATCTGGTTCTGCACAACGGTGGGCGAAGAGGGGCTCGGCGACATTCGGGGAAGCAAACATCTCTTTCGCGAAAAAAACGCCGTCAACAAGATTGACGGATTCCTCGCCGTCGACAATTCCAACATCGGGCGCATTTTGTTCGGAGCGATCGGCTCGCACCGCTGGCGCTTCACGGTGAAGGGGCCGGGCGGCCACAGCTACGGCGCCTTCGGCGAAACGCCGAGCGCCATTCACGCGCTCTGCCTTGCGGGCGCCAAAGTCGCACACCTGAAGGTGCCCGAAACGCCCCGCACGACCTTCACGATCGGCACGATCCGGGGCGGCACGAGCGTCAACACGATTGCGGCCGCCGCCTCCTGCGACGTCGACATCCGAAGCCTCGGCGACCGGGAACTCCTTGACGCCGAAGCCGCGATCCGCGCGGCCTTTGAAGAGGCCGTCCGAGAAGAAAACGAAATCTGGGGCGTGACGGATCCGAAGAAGATGGTCCGCCTCGAAGCGGAAATGATCGGAAACCGTCCGGCCGGCACCCGTCCCGACGACTGTCCGGTTCTGCAGGCCTCGCGCGCGGCGCAGGCCGAGCTCGGCCTGGAGCTCACGGACTACATGTCCTCTTCGACCGACGCGAACGCGCCCGTGAGTCTCGGCATCCCCGCGACCTGTCTCTCTTCGGGCGGCAGGCAGATGCGCACGCATACCGTGGACGAGTTCTACGAATGCTTCGACATTCACCTCGGACCGCAGCTTCTGATGCTCACGGCCGTCTCGCTCGCGGGCCTAGCCGCGCAGGACGGCGGTGAAGCGACGAAGCCGATTCTGCCCGTGCGCAGCTGACGAAGCTTCGTTGAGCCGACAAAACGAACGGGAGGTCCTTTGCGGGCCTCCCGTTTTGCATGGGTTTCGAAGCGATGCGTCAGATGCGGGTCTCCTCCTTGTCGGGATCCGCGAGCGCGCGGCTTCTCTTGACGAGCGCTTCGATGCGCGAGACGTCGAAACCCACCGGGGCAAAGCGCTCCTCCACGTTCGCCGCGTCAAAGAGACCGCCGTTGCGCGAAAGAATCAGATCGACGTCCTCCTGCGTGAAGGCCGCGCCCCTTGCCACGCTCTCGCGGCAGAGTTCCATCTCCCCGTCGCGCAGGTTCGCGCGGAACTTCAGCACGGTGTAGGCGAGAAGCCAGTCGGCGTCGGTCTTGGGCTCGAGAAAGCGCTCCCGCATGACGTCCGACTCCGTCTTCACGTAGGCGCCGAAATCCCGGCAGGAGCCGAGCTTCACCGCGTCCGACGAAGAGGGCAGCCCCTTGCAGACGAAGGACGCCGTCCCACCGCGATGCAAGGCCGCCACTTCGTCAATCACCTCGGTCGCGACGTCGAAATGAAGTTCGACCGGAAAATTGCGGTCCGCCCGAACGACGGGCGCGCCCGTTTCGTGCTTTTGGATCTCCCGAATCCGAACGTTCGGAAAGATCATGGTCTTCCCTTCATAGAGCCGATCGGCCCGGAAGGGATTGTCGAGCGTCTCGCGAACGAGATCGTCAAGGTCGGTGAGCTTCGTCTCGCCGAAGCGCTCCTTCACCGCCTGTTCGAAGTGAAACGTGGGCTGGCCCGCCACGAAGTCGCGCACGTCGTTTTGCACGAGCAGATCCACGACGAGGCGCTCTTCTTCCGAATAGTTGAGGGGCGCGGCGCCCGCGGCGGCCGACGCCGTCAACAGGGCGAGCGCGGAGAGCGCCCCCAAAATCGCCTGAATGGGTCGCATGGAAAATCCTCCTTTGTCCGACATTCTAGCCGTTTGGCGACCGCCCGCCTTCATTCGACCTTTTCCGCTCTGGGGAGAAGGTTCGAAGCCCTGCACGACGTACCTTCCGAACGGAATGCAACTTCCCGCACGAGTCCGGGAGGAATCTCGCGTCCGTCTCCTCGTACACAGAAAATCCGTTCTGCGGAAAGCCATTTTCATGACTCAGTCAGACCGCTGTTCCCGCAAAGGCTAAACGGTTGCACCGATATCTCTCCGGAAAGTTTTTCCGCACAATTTGGGCACCCCGACAACCCCACAACCAAAAAAGGTTTCCATCCATGTCCAAGAAGAGCCCGTTGCGCGGCGCAGTTTCCTTCATGCGTCGGCCATCGGCTTTCTCGCCGGTTTCGCGCTCACGCCGGTCGGCCGCGCCGTAGCGGCGGCCGTGGACGATCTCGAAACGATGTCCTGGACCGCCTGCGTCATCAACTGCGGACACCGCTGCCCGCTTCGCTGCTTCTCGAAAAACGGCCGCGTCATCCGCATCGAAACCGACAACACCATTCCGGACGGCTGCACGCCGCGCCAGCTGCGCGCCTGCCTCAAGGGCCGCAGCATGCGCCAGCGCATTTATTCGCCCGACCGTCTCAAGTACCCGATGAAGCGCGTCGGCGCCCGCGGCGAAGGGAAGTTCGAGCGCATCTCCTGGGACGAAGCCCTCAAGACCGTCGCGGAAAAGCTCGAATACACGGTGAAGACCTACGGCAACGAGTCGCTTTATTGGCAGTACTGCTCCGCCCAGCAGTCGCTCGTCAATTCGCGGCGCGCCTGGTGGCGTCTTCTCAACCTCATGGGCGGCTACCTCAAGTACTACGGTTCCTACTCGACCGCCCAGATTTCCGCCTCCTTCCCGATGACCTACGGCGGCAGTCCCGCCTCGTACGAGAGCGAAGTCGCCAACGCCAAGCTTTACGTCGGCTTCGGGAACAATCCGTCGGTCACGCGCGGCTCCGGCGCCGGGAAGTCCTATCAGCTCACCTGCGCGCTCTCGGGCGCCGAACGCCCGAAGATGATCATCATCGACCCGATCTACACGGACACGGCCGCAGGCAAGGCCGACGAATGGATTCCGATCCGTCCGGGCACCGACGCCGCGCTCGTCGAGGCCCTCGCCTATGAACTCATCCGCAACAACTGGGTGGATCAGGCGTTCCTCGACAAGTACTGCGTGGGTTACGACGAAAAGACGCTGCCCGCGTCCGCTCCCAAGAAGAGCGACTACAAGAGCTTCATTCTGGGCGAAGGCGAGGACAAGACGCCTAAGACGCCGCAATGGGCTTCGAAGATTACCGGCATTCCGGTGGAAACCATCGTGCGTCTTGCGCGCGAAATCGGCACGACGAAGCCCTGCTTCATCGCGCAGGGCTGGGGTCCGCAGCGTCAGGCCAACGGCGAAGAAACCGCCCGCGCCATCGCGATGCTCCCGATCTTGACGGGGAACGTCGGTCTGCCCGGCACGAACACCGGTCAGCACGAAGGGAACGTCTCCTTCCCGGCCGTCTATCTCCCCGTTGGCAAGAACCCCGTCAAGGCCACGATTCCGTGCTTCCTCTGGACGGACGCGATCGTGCGCGGCAAGGAAATGGACGACATTCACGACGGCCTGAAGGGCGTCAAAAAGCTCGGCCACGACATCAAGATGATCGTGAATTCGGGCGGCAACACCCTCATCAATCAGCACGGAGACAGCAACTGGACGGACGCCATCCTGCGCGACGAATCGAAGTGCGAATTCATCGTCGTCTGCGACAACATGATGACGCCCTCGGCGCGCTACGCCGACATTCTGCTTCCCGACACGCTCGGTCCCGAAACGGACGACATCGCGAGTTCCGGCGGCTCAAACGGCGACACCGCCTCGATCCTTCCGATGCACAAGTCCGTCGAACCCGAATGGGAGCAGCGTCCCACCTGGGAAATCTGCCGCGGCATCGCCAAGTACCTCGGCAAGGAAGAGGCCTTCACCGAAGGCCGCACCCAGTTCGAATGGGTCGAATGGTGCTACGAAGAAACGCGCAAGAAGGCGCCGGAACTCCCGCCCTTTGCCGAATTCTGGAAGACGGGCCCGAAGCAGGCGCTCGAATACCCGCGCTCGCCCGTGGCGCTCGCCGATTTCCGTCGCGATCCCGAAAAGGCGCCTCTGAAGACCCCCTCGGGAAAGATCGAAATCTACTCGGAACGCCTCGCCAAGATCGCGGCCGAATGGCAGCTTCCCGAAGGAGAACTCATCAGTCCGATTCCGCGCTTTTACTCGACCTGGGAAATGCCGGGCGACAAACTTCAGGAAAAGTATCCTCTCCAGTGCTACGGCTACCACGGGCACGGCCGCATTCACTCGACCTTCCACAACCTTCCGTGGCTTCGCGAACAGTTCCCGGACCACGTCCTCATCAATCCGATCGACGCCAAGGCGCGCGGCATTGAAACGGACGACCTCGTCCGGGTCTTCAACGACCGCGGCACGGTGGAAATCCGCGCGAAGGTGACGCCGCGCATCATGCCGGGCGTCACCTCGATCCCGCAGGGCGCCTGGTACACGCCCGTCGTGAAGGACGGCAAGACGGTCGACGTGGGCGGCAACATCAATACGCTCACGCACCATCGTCCGAGCCCCCTCGCGAAGGGAAACGCACAGCATACCGTGCTCGTTCAGATCGAAAAAGCGTAAGGAGGGAAGAACATGAAGCAACTCGGTTTCTATATCGACGCCGCCAAGTGCACGGGGTGCAAGACCTGCGTCGTCGCCTGCAAGGACGCGCACGACCTCCCCGTCGGCATGAACCTTCGCAAGGTCATCGAATACGCGGGCGGCGACTGGCGCCAGGACCGCATGACGGGCGCCTGGCATCAGGACGTCTTCGCCTACTATCTCTCGATCGCCTGCAACCACTGCGAGGATCCTGCCTGCGTGAAGGTCTGTCCCACCAAGGCGCACTTCAAGCGCAAGGAGGACGGCCTCGTCGTGATCGACCGCGAAAAGTGCATCGGCTGCGGCGCCTGCGCCGCGGCCTGCCCCTATGGAGCGCCGCAGCTCGACGTGAAGGCCAAGAAGATGCTCAAGTGCGACGGCTGTCTCGATCGCCTCGAAAAGGGACTCTCCCCCGTCTGCGTCGAATCCTGCACGCAGCGGGCGATCGAATTCGGACCGATCGACGCTCTTCGCAAGAAATACGGATCAACGGCCGTGGCGCCGCTGCCTCCCGTCACGCTGACGAAGCCCGCCCTCGCCGTCCATGCGCCGAAAAACGCCCGTCCCGTCGGAGACGATTCGGGCACGGTGTTCCTTCATTGAAAGCCCTGCGTCCGGCCCGGAACACGGCCGGACGCCGACCGCAGCGTCCGACAGCCCGCCTCTTCGGCGGGTTTCGTTTT